>Ga0160472_100069_pt1 | contig 169673 bp, 119 predicted proteins | sample HID1973M_E11MG_FD_108267 | JGI IMG/M metagenome (GOLD analysis project Ga0160472, IMG submission 108267) | Enriched mosquito-associated microbial communities from UW Madison campus, WI, USA - HID1973M_E11 MG | ecosystem: Host-associated > Arthropoda: Insects > Digestive system > Unclassified ... | reverse complement strand
TCGTCCACAACCTGAAGCTTGAACGATAAACTATAATCCTTCTGGGTCCTTTTTAAATTACTACTCTTTGTTGTTTTCATTGTATAAGTCAACTTTTGTGTCAACTTATTTCAGGACGAGGCACATCGATAAATAAAAAGGGCAAACAGAAATCAGTTTCCGTTTGCCCTTTTATCGTCTGAATAATATCTAAGCGTATCTTCTTAATTCGCTTTGACATTCAGCCAATCCAGAATATCGTTCATCACTACCTCCTTATCAATATCGTTGAGTAAGTCGTGGTAATGTCCTTCATACAATTTCAGCGTTTTATCTGCAGATGAAGTGTTGTCATAGAAAAACTGACTGCCGCTTGGCTTGGTGGCTTTGTCCAAAGTGCCATGCATGATGAGCACAGGAAGTTTAATGGTGGGTATTTCAGACTTAAGTCTCTCATCCGCCAGCACCAGTTGTTGCACCGTTTTAGTGGGTTGTACTTCGTTTTCAATAAGTGGGTCGTTATTCATGAAATCAACCACTTGTTGATCGCGTGAAAAATCTTCATTTTTTAGTTTCAACACATGAGCATGAGGAAACACGTGGCTCAGGCCCTTCAAAACTGCAAGGGCAAAATCAGGTGCAGGCACCTGGAAGGCAAAGCTCTCGCAGATAAATCCGCTCAATTTTTCCTGATATCCCAATGTATAAACGGCTGACAATACGCCCCCGGCACTGTGTCCGAGTAAGAATGTCGGTAAATTGGGATGCGCAGCCTGTGCGATGTCTACCAGCTTGTTAAGCTCAGTTACGAATGCATTGTAGTCAGCAATGTAATAGCGTTCGCCATCTGATTTTCCTCTTCCGGGAAAGTCGATCGCATAGACTTCATAGTTGTTGGAAGCCAATTGTTCAGCTGTCCATTCGTAGTATCCGCTGTGCGAATTAAAGCCGTGTGCAATAACGACCAGCCCTTTCGGTTGATTCGCAGATTTCCAGTTTCTGTAAAATACAGACAGGCCGTCTTCTGAGAGAAATGTTGTGTTTGATTGATTTGTTGCTTCCATTTTAAGGCGCTTTTAATTTGGGGATGGTTAATAAGTGTAAAAGTTTATACTTTTTCCTAATATAATAAAAATCCCCCAGCGTTTATACATGTTACAAAAGGGTAACGAAAAGTTATTGTCTCCGGCCCTTGGTTATTGTATTCCACATGAATCTTTCTTATCTTTCTATGACTATCCTAAACCAAGTCACTCCTTTTTTAGAATATCCTTTGGCGTTAGGTATGGATTAAAGCAACCTCGCTGTATCTGGATTATGCAATTGGTCGTTCTCCCGACGTTCTTTACAAATCAATTGTAATGCTATGGCTATGTCTTAACCTTCAAATTGATTATATGAAAACCCCTATTCTGCTTTTTCTGATTATTTTAAGCTGTACTGTGTGCGCCCAAAAGCAACTGTTTGTGCGGGTATACGACTTGTCAGGAAAAAAGATTGACAAGGGAAAAGTGCTTGCAGTTGGTGATTCGGCGCTCTTGCTTGAATCGACATCAAAGACTGATACCATTGCCGTACGAAACATTGGTTCCATTCGAACCAAACGTGCGCCGGGTCATAGTATAGGCGTTGGCATGGCACTCGGTGGTGTTGCCGGCGGAATCTTTGGAGCCATAGCCGGTCAGGCTTCAGACAAATCACCTTCATCTAGTGATCAATGGCAAACACAGGTAAATGTAGTTTCTCCAGCTGAAGCAGCACTTCTCGGGATGATAGTCGGCGTTGGTGTAGGCGCTTTGGTTGGAACAATATGTACGACATTTAACCATTCAGTACACTTTGTAATCAACGGTGACGCTGCGAAGTGGAAAGCATTTCAATTAATGGTAGACAATTATAATGCAGGGCATCAAAAGAAGGGATAAGAAAGGGAATGATATATCATCGTGAGATATACATCATTCCCCCGAATGCTATTGAATGCTTATTTGTTGCATTTGCGTGGTTGACAACATGGATGTACTTACAAGCAACACTCCGCGCTTGTCATTTGCATCGAAATAAAAACTGTTTGCATCAAGCGCGTCTTTGCTGTTTACTTTTCTTAGTTGCTTTCCGTTCAAAGTTACAGTGGCAGGGGCTTTCGTTGTGTGGATCTGCAACAGGTAAGCTCTTTGCAGATACTTTCCCTTATAGTTGCCCACCGCAGGATGAATGCGCACAATTGTTTTACTGGTTTGCGTTACTTCAATCTCTGTAGTAGCAAAAGCGCCGTTACGATGTTCGCGTGTTAAGCCATCATCTTCGTACATGTCAAAAGTTGAATGACCGGAAGGATAAATATCCAGTGTTAAAGTGTCGGCAGCTTTTTCTCCATCATAATTCATTTCCGGATACATGGGAATGATGGCGCCATCTCTTACAAAGAGCGGTAATTTTTCCAATGGAGCATCATATTTGCGCAGCCATTGTTTGCCCTCATGCGTCTCTCCGCTCCAATAGTCGTGCCATTTGCCTTCGGGCAAATAGATACTGTCACGCACCGTTTCTTTCTTGTATACCGGAGCAACAAGCAATGAAGGACCGGCCAAAAATTCATATTGTGTCAGCGTTCCTTTTGTAACAGGATCATTGGGATACTCGAGCACCAGTCCGCGTGTAGCCGGTACGCCTGTTTTGTATGCATCGTAGCAAAGCGTGTACATGTAAGGCGTCATGCGCATTTTAAGGCGCAGGTATTTACGATTAATACTGGTGTATGGTTCTCCGTATATCCAAGGCTGCTTGTCGTGTTTTGCCCAGCCGCTCATGACCATCAGCGCAGGAATAAAACATTTCCATTGCATGTCACGTACGTAGGTAGAATCACTGCCGCCGAAAATACCGTCAATATCACTGGATGCGGCATTTTGCGCAGATAAACCAGAGCCTATGAATGTTGGAATATGGAAACGAATGTATTCCCATGAGCCTGACTGATCGCCGCTCCAAACAGTGCTGTAGCGCTGGGTTCCGGCCCATCCCATTACGCTCCAGACATAGCCGCGCGCATTGCTGTTTTGCTCAATGCCATTGTATGCAGCTTTGCATCCATCAAGTGCATATTTATAACCAGGACCCACCCATGCTACATCGAGCTTGCAAACCCTTGTACCATACTGGCCCACTTCTGTTGCAATTTTGGTAACGCCGTTCTCTGTCCACAAGCCTGTATAGAATCCTCTTTTGTGCAACTCACTAACAACACTGTCCAGTTTTACATAACCACAACCATAGCCATCGTTAGGTAAAATCCATCCGCGGGGCATGTCATGTTTTACATATTCATCTGCAACTTTCCAGATTACATCCGGAGTTGTTTGTGGTTTTTTATCACGAGCAGGTTTGTTATAGCAATTTGCATCACCAAGGCTTAGCGCCCAACGAGGCATCAGGAAAGGTTTGCCGGAAATATCTGTGTAGTCATTCAAAATCGCTTTTAAAGACGGTCCATAAAAATAAAATGCATCGAACCTGTTTTCATCATGAGAAAGCTTCAACGTGTCTTTAAAACTATAAAGACCCGCATCAAACGTATTTCTCAATACACCATAGCCCGCAGTGCTCATGTAGAATGGTGCAGGGTTTGCTCTTCCGCCATCGTTCCATCCACCACCTTTTTCGATCATGATGTCTTTCCCTTTATGAGAGAAATAACCATTCTGCATTCCACAACCATAGAAATACTCGTCCGGTTGAGAAGTCAATGTTTGTACGGTTTTAGCTCCGGAAGTTATCGGCTTCAGTTCCTGCCACAATACTTTACTATTGGTGGCATCGTACATGGCAAAACGCAGCGGTTGTTTATATACCCTTACGACAAATTTGCCAGTTGATACCGCATAGTAAGAACCTTTGTCAACAGAACTAACTTTTGTATTTTTTTGCGGATCGCCCACAACAATATCGCCATGCGCTGGTTCCGTAAAATCACCATCCGGTGCCAACCATAAACGGAAAATATCATCGCGATAAAAAATCAGTTTCAATTTACTGATGCCTGACGCAAGGTCAAATGTATTGCCGGTCTGTTTGTATGCCGTTAAATTTCCTAAAGCGAATGTTTCTGCATTTGCTTTAATAGAGAGGCTGTCATTGCTTTTATTCTCATCGCCGGGATAATTAATTACAAACTTAAATGAATGAGAAGGTTTGCCTGCGAGGTTCTCTGCCGGGAACGAAATATCCTTATCGGCACCGGGCTCCCAGCCTTGTGAAGAAACGTCCACAACTTTTTTAATTGTCTTTGTTCCATCAATCGTACCAAGTACTTCAAAGTTTTTGGTCACAGGTTTTGATCCTGCATTTTTGATGCGCAATGTTATAATGTCGTGATCGGTAAAATGATTGGATGTTTCGTTGTGTGAAAGAAGTCTTACAGCTGCTACGTCATTGTTGTATGCTTCTGCAAGCGCTATATCATCTACCATCCAATACCACGCCATCATTCCTTTCCAGTAAAAACGCAGGTAAACTTTTGGCTGATGGGCCGCCCATTTTGAAATGTTTATTTCTTCTTTCAATGGTGCAAACATGTCGGTAGCAGATGCTGTGCCGCCACGAACATCCCATTGTTGCCAATGTATGCTGTCGGTACTCACACCTACGAACATGCCACTTGTATCATTTTGTTTATAATCCCACCAACGAAACTTTTGCTGGAAGCGAAGTATAACGGATTCTTTCTGCGAACAATCAATAGGTGCAGATACGACATAACCATCAGGATAGTTTTTCTTTTTTGCCCACCAGTCCACATCTTCATCTGTAAAATAACCTGCCTGGAATTGAAGGTGATAGCCGCGGCTCTCTGAAGCGATCGGTGGTGCCTGCTGCTGGTATTTGTATGAACCGGGATATGGTTGATCGGTCACGATCCATTGCGGGTCCCAAACGCCTACAGCCGGCTTGTACCAGCCCTTTGGTAGCTCAGGTGACGAAAAGCTTTCTTTATAAAATACTTTTGTTTGCGCCGTTAACGTTAAGTTTGACGACAATATAATTAAGATAAAAGCTGCGATAATAGCGAACGATCTTTCCCTGGTCATTGGCAAAAAAATGTTTTGGAACAGTAATAATTGTTTAAGGTAACACTACTAAAGGCACCAGCGCAACGCAAACGTTTGTGTCAATTTCTGAAGGAAATCTTAAATTAACCGATTGCAATGCACAGGAAAAATTAAATTCTATCAGTAACTCAGAATAGTTTCTAATTATTCATTCTATTTTTTGTACAGTAAAAATTAAATATATATTCGCGTTCAAACTGCTGCTTGCTTGTGCGAAGTCTGAACCGTGATTTATTGGATGACGAAGTAAAACTGCTTCTTGAGAAAATAGCCAACGCTGATGAATCAGCGTTCAAGCTCCTCTTTGATCAATATCACCGCAAAGTATTGTTTATCGCCAAAAAGATTTTAAAGGAAGAAACCTACGCCATCGACGCAATGCAGGAGGTTTTTATCAAACTCTGGGTAAACAGAAGCAAGCTTCCTGATATTGAAAATTTTGATGCTTATTTTAATGCACTTGTTAGAAACTGCATGTATGATCATTTGAAGAAACATGCGTTCTTTGGCCTGATGGAAAATGCCATCAGCGATGACGTGGAAACCGAAGACGAAAATACCTTGAACATTGTACTGGGCAAGGATTTGCAGAATACCATCGCGCAGGCATTGGAGCATTTGCCGCCTCAACAAAAACGGGTATTTGAACTGAGCCGCTTCGAAGGATTAAAGTATCATGAAATTGCGGACCAGCTTCACATCTCAAAAGAAACGGTGAAGAAACACCTCGTCAGAGCATCAAGATTTGTTAAAAGTTATCTTATCTCTCGCGGTCATATTGTGCTACTCTGTACGCTTTTAAATTTTTTTTAGAACCGAGTACCCCTCTTTTTAATTTATCCAGTCTTTTTAATCACAGGGCTCATAACCTGCGTTTAAAAACCGTATAAATGAACGATCGCCTCGCCGAATTACAACAACTGTTTGACAAGTATGTGAACAATAACTGCACAGAAAAAGAGAAACTACAATTCTTTCATTACGTGCAGGATGAACAGTTCCGACCCGTTATACAAGAAATGATTAACCTGCAAATGCAGCAGTATAGCGCATTGCAGGATAGCGGGAACCTTTCGGAATCAGATGAAATTTTCAACTCTATCATTCACTCTATTAAAGAAACTCCTTCTGCAGCTCCGGTGAGGACCATCGGAACCTTCAAGAAATACTGGTTCGCCGCGGCCGCTATTTTCTTGCTGTTCCTTGGTGGTGCCACTATGTGGGTTGTTAAATATAAAAGCAATACAACTACATCTTATGCAGAAAAGCAAGCTGATGTAGCTGCGCCTTCCGCCAGCAATGCTACACTTACTTTGGCCGATGGGTCGCGAATTGTTTTGGATAGTGTGCAAAGTGGAAAAATTGCAGCACAGGGAAATACCAACATTCAAAAACTCTCGAACGGGGTAATTGCCTACAATGAAGAAAGCGGAAATGATCGGCTGCAATATAATACAGTAGCGGTTCCCAGGGGAAGTAAAATTCTCAGCTTAACACTTTCTGACGGAACGAAAGTTTGGCTCAACGCTGCGTCTTCTTTAAAGTTTCCTGTTTCTTTTGTTGGTCACGACAGACATGTTGAAACAACCGGGGAAGTATATTTTGAAGTGGCGCAAAATAAAACAAAACCTTTCAAGGTTACCAGCAATAACATTACAGTGTCTGTATTGGGAACGAGTTTCAATATGAACACTTATGATGATGAGCCTCAAAGTAAGATAACCTTGCTTGAAGGATCAGTGAGAGTTGACAAAGCCGGGCAGCCTTCCTGCCTGTTAAAGCCAAATGACCAGGCATCTATTTCTTCTAAAATGACCGTTACAGGAAATGTAGATGCGGCGGCTGTTATAGCCTGGAAGAACAATAAATTTTATTTCGGTGAAGCGACAGACATCAGCAGTGTGCTGCGGCAAGTTGCCCGGTGGTATGATGTTGAAGTGGTGTATAAAGGACGAGAGATTGAGGGCCATATCGGAGGATCAGTTTCAAGGGATCTGCCTCTTTCTAAAATAGTTTCCATGCTGGAAATGACCGGAACTTATTCGTTTAAAATTGAAGGTAAAAAACTGGTCGCGCAACTAAAAAACAAGTAGAGACTTCTGCCAAGTAAAAACCGGAAGTACTGGTACTACTCCCGGCGGAATTAGGCTAAACATAAAGTCTGATAGAGTTCTCATTATTTAACCTAAAAAGTAAATGTATGCCTTTTTTAGCCAATGTCTTTCAAAAAAGACGGCAAAAATTAACATGGTTATTGCCCATGAAATTAACGATTGCTTTGCTGCTTGTGAGTGTTCTTTCTGTGAACGCAAAAACTTTTTCCCAGATTACCATAAAGGAAAAAAACATCCCGCTTTTGAAGGCCATTGGCCTTATTCAAAAGCAAAGCGGCTATGACTTTCTGTACAATTACGAAATGCTGCAGAAGCAGAGCAATATTTCCCTTACGCTTCAAAATGTGAGCATTGAACAAGCGCTGAATGCATGCTTCAAAAACATGCCGCTTAGCTATGCCATTGTTGAAAAAACAGTGATCATTAAATCAGCAACCATCCTATCGGTTACAGTTCCGGACGCAATAACGGAATCGTACAGTACCGCACCGCTGGGAGTGATTAAAGGTCATGTAACAGATGAAACAGGCAAGCCTCTGGCAGGCGCAACCGTCGCCGTAAAAGGGACAAACATCGGCGCCTCAACAGATGCAGAAGGGAATTTTAGTTTAACGGTAAAAGATCCGCAAAACGCGATCCTCGTCATTTCTTTTATAGGTTATAAAACGCAGGAAGTAAGCCTGCAAAATAGAACAATGATCACTGTTGTATTGCAGGTGTCGGCTGACTTGCAGCAGCAGGAAGTTGTAGTGGTGGGTTACTCTACACAAAAGAAAGGAAGCTTAACAGCAGCTGTAACCACTATTAAACCGGAAGACGTTCGCATGAACTCCTCTCCTTCCATTTCAAATGCGCTCGCAGGTGTATCTCCTGGTTTGGTTATTAACAACCGTTCCGGTAAACCGGGTTATGATGATGCATTAATGCTGGTTCGCGGATACAACACATTTGCAAACGGTTCAATCGGGGTTGGTCCGTTGATCGTTGTGGACGGTATCCCTGACAGAAACATGAACAGGATCAATCCTGCTGATGTTGAAAGCATAACACTGCTGAAAGATGCGTCAGCAGCCATTTACGGCGTGCGTGCCGCAAATGGTGTTGTGCTTGTAACTACTAAACGAGGCAAATCAGGCAAGCCGGTTATTCAGTATGATGGTAACATGGCCTTTCAGCATTTAACAAGAATAGCTCCTCGTGTGAATGCATGGCAGTACATGACTTACTACAATGAACTGGCTGTTATCAACGGAACGCAAACGCCGTACGATCCTGAAGAAATTGAGAAATACAAAGAGGGCAATGATCCCGACTATACGAGCACAGACTGGACGGGTCAGGTGTATAAAGCATGGGCACCGCAAACCAGCCACGCTTTATCGGTTTCTGGTGGTACAGATAATGTTCGCTACAATGTTTCTGGTCAATACATCAATCAAAAAAGTAACTATAGCAATAGTGACTTGTCTTACCAAAATTTCAACCTGCGATCTAATATTGATATCAGGGCAAATAAATACATCAAGTTCAATGTTGATCTCGCCGCATGGAAAGAGACATCAAAGAATCCGGCAATTGATGATGCAAGCATCATGCATGAAATGATCAGCATCTATCCATTCATACCTGTTTACTGGAAAAACGGATTACCATCCGGGGGCCTGGGTTATGGTCGAAACCCTGTGCTGATGAGCTCTACAGCGCCTGGTTATAACAACATCACCTACCTGACCTTTAACCCAAAAGTGGGAATCGACGTACAACTTCCATTCATTACAAAAGGTCTTTCGGTAAGTGGTTATGGTGCTTTTGATAACATCAACACGTTCAACAAATTTTACAAAAGACCGTGGCACGCGTATTCCTACAACAAGGCAACAGATACTTACACTGACCAATACAGCAGCACTGCATTGAGCCAGATTACGCAAACTAGTTCACAGTCTGCTGAAAACACATTGTTCCTGAAGCTCGGCTATGACAGGCAGTTTGGCGATCATAACGTTAGTGCATTTGCTGCTTATGAACAAACAACTTACAACTATACGAGCACAACGGCCCAGCGCCAGGATCTTTTGGGATCATCGTTGGATCAGTTGTTTTCCGGTGCAGATCTTAACCAAATGGGTACAGGCTCAGCATCGCAGTGGGGTCGCGCCAGTTATTTTGGTAAAGTTGATTATGCATACAAAGGAAAATATCTGGCCAATTTAATTTTACGATACAACGGTTCTTTCAACTTTGCTCCGGACAAACAATGGGGCCTGTTTCCCGCTGTGGCACTGGGCTGGCGCATTTCCGATGAAAACTTTTTCAAGCCTCTGTTGCCTGTTATCAACAATCTTAAACTTAGGGCCTCATGGGGCATCATGGGTAGCGATGCCGTTGCGCAATACTATTACATGACGAAGTATGGAATAGTAACCAATCCGGCTTACTATACTTACTTCTCGGATTCTTATACACAGTCTACCAATCTCTCCCCTTCTTCAGTTCCTAATCCTAACATTACGTGGGAAAAACAAGACACAAGAAACCTCGGCGTTGACATGACGTTGCTGCAAAACAAACTGAACATCACTTTCGATGTATTCAGAAACTATCGCAGTGATATCTTGGCGCAACCTTTGTCATCAGTGCCTCAATACACCGGGCTCACATTGCCTTACATGAATATTGGTAAATCATTGAATCGTGGATTTGAGTTTGCAATCAACTACAGACAGGCAACCAACCGAACGTTTCAATACAGTGTTGGCGTGAATCTTACTTATGCGAGAAGCAAAGTTATTTACCAGGATGAATCACCAAACATTCCTGCATGGCAGCAATACACGGGCCACACTGTTGACTCTTGGTTAACGTATAAAACAAGTGGCATCTATCATACACAGGATGAAGTATTGAACAGTCCACACCTTCCCGGCGCTGGCCCCGGTGATCTTTGGATACAGGATGTTGACCACGACGGACAAATTACATCGAAGGATAAAGTACGTATTGATTATGGTGTGAAACCAAGATTATCATTCGGTCTTCCATTGTCTTTCACCTATAAAGGTTGGAGCCTTAACATGATATTCGCGGGCCAGACTATTGCAAAGGTTCAGATACGTCCACAGGCACAAAGCGCTGTAGTGGTGCCGCCAACATGGGTGTATAATGACAGGTTTGTTTCAACAGAAACTACGCCTGATGCGAAATACCCAAGAGCGAGCAATAATGGCGATTCAAGAAACAACGTAGATGCGGACCTGTACGTAAGAGACGCTTCCTTCCTGCGTTTAAAGAATGCAGAGCTTTCATATAGTTTCACCGACAGTGATTTTTTAAGAAAGATCAGCATTTCCCAGCTTAGATTATTTGTAGGCGGCTCGAATATTTTCTCCGTTGATGGATTAAAGAAATATGGAGTTGATCCTGAAAATACCAGCCTGACAGGAGTTTCATATCCTCAAACCCGCACCGTTCGTTTTGGACTGAATGTAAACCTGTAATAACTGCAAACAAACTTGTAACAGATGAAAAATATTATAAAATCTATTATAGCCATAGCAGTGCTATTGCCAGCCTGCACAAAGAATGTTTTAAATAAACCTCCACTTGATTCATATACCGATGCATCTGTGTGGACCGATCTTAGTCTCACTGAAGCATACGCCAACAACCTATACAATATACTTCCTACCGTTCAGCACAATTGGGATAACAAATCAAGCCGCTCTTGGGCATTGTCTGCTGCGTGTGATGAAGGATACAATAAATTCAATGACTACAATGAATCTGTTCTTAACAAAGGGACATTAACTGCTGACAACTTGGGCAACTTCGACATCTGGTCACTTGAGTTTTACAACATTCAAAACTGCAACACCTTCCTGTCAAAAATTGATGCAGTGTCTGGTGATTCAAGTGTGCGCAATCGTTTGAAAGGTGAAGTGCTTTATCTACGCGCATTTGCTTATTTCATGCTGGTAAGAGATTATGGCGGTGTGCCATTGTTTTCGAAACCATTTGATCTCAATTCAAATTTCAAGGCCACCCGTGCCAGCTTCGACGAGTGTGTAAGTTTTATTGTGGCTGATTGCGATGCAGCCGCAAATCTTCTTCCGGTTAATTACGCCTCGAGCGATGCGAAGTATGGCAAAGCCACCAAAGGTGCATCGATGGCTTTAAAATCAACCATATTGTTATATGCGGCTAGCCCTTTCTGGAACGACAACAAAGACGCTACCAAATGGCAGAAAGCCGCGGATGCAGCAAAAGCCGTGATTGATCTTGGCGCTTACCAGTTATACTCAGGCGCACCGTACTGCCAAATGTTTGTAAAGCCGAATCCGGAACTGATCATGGTTACTTTGAAAAGTGCAAAATACTCTAACAGCTATAGTGACTTCACAGGTGTTGAAACGTTTCTTGCACCAAGTGGTTTTCATGGATGGAGTTCTTTTGCGCCAAGCCAGCAACTGGTTGATGCATTTAATACAGCCGATGGAAAATTAATCACCGATCCTACTTCAGGCCACAACGATCAGAACCCTTATGTAAACAGAGATCCCCGTTTTTACAACGATATCCTGTTCGACGGCCGTCCCTTTGGAAACACCGCATATTGCCAGGACAGGTACAGCGCGGGTGGCACGAGTGCGTGTCAGTTCTATGAAGGAGGGCTGGATTCAAAAACAGGTTTTGATAACTGGAACTATAGCTTGACGAGATATAGTTTTAGAAAATACCAAGACACTACTTTTAATTTCAATACAGGCTTAGGAGCCACCAATCACTTTTGGGTGATAAGCCGCCTGAGTGAAATTTATTTGAACTACGCAGAAGCGCAATACAATCTTGGTAACTACGCAGAAGCCATTAAATATCTGAACATGGTTCGCCAGCGTCCTGGTGTTAATTTACCTGCATTAGATGGATCGCTTTCAGGCGCGGAACTGTTTGCAAGAATACAAAATGAAAGACAAGTTGAGCTATGTCTCGAAGGACATCGCTACTATGATGTACGTCGCTGGAAAATCGCAGAAAGCACACAGAATGCAGGTTGCAGAGGTGTGACAATAACACTGAATGGTAATGTGAAAACGTATTCGTATGGTGTTATTCAAACACGCGCATTTAACAGCCCTGCAAACTATTTGTTGCCAATACCAACAGCGGAGATTCAAAGAACAAACTTGCAGCAGAATCCAGGCTACCAGTAGGGAGCAATTAATTATTAATAGAGAGTGTCGTTTAGTTAGGCAATCTTTTTTACAGCGAGGTCGAAACATGCGTTCCAGGACTGCTTGTCATCCCGACGAAGGAGGGATCTGGGTCTTGCGCAATCTCGCTGCCGGTGTAGGTCTCAGATCCCTCCTTCGTCGGGATGACAAACGACTTGCTTTTATTTTTTCGAACAGCCTGATTAAACGACTTTGAATTAGTTATTAATTAACTCGCGTCTTTCAACAAGTAACGATTTACTCAAAAAACACAGAAATGAAACTCAATCATATTCTCATCATTCTATTTTTCATGAGCACTGCTTTTGTCGCTTGTGAAAAAACAGCGGTGCAGGAAGCGCCTGCAACGGATAAAGCGATTTCCGATTTTAATTTTCTCTACAACTATGCCGATACTTCGTGGGCATACAAAGGAACGGCTAACGAGATCATGAGTATCAAAACAAATGCGTTGATCCTTGATCACACAATTAATGTTTCTCATGACACCTTATATGTAACACCAAATGTTCCCAACGGTGTACCTAAGGGGCAGCTTTCTAATATTAAACTTACACAGCTTTGGGGCGCTGCGACCATACCAGGCACGGCTTCAATTAATCCTGTTGGTGGTGCCCCTGTTTTAGGTACTCGCGGCGATTATTCCAAGCCCGTAACATACGAAGTGACCGCTGCTGATGGTTCTACGCAGCAATGGGTAATTGTAACAGCGCCATTGCCTGCGCTTAATCAGTACGATGGTTACTACACGGCAACAGGCTCACTGACAGACTATGTAAACAGCGGCATCATTGGTTTTTATCCATGGAACGTTGTGTTGGCTACCACTTCTCCAAACAGTGTGGTGGTAATAGATCAGTCTGGAATAACCAACGACCGTTATCATTCAATTTCATTGAACGGTAGCAATTCAAACTATGGTGAATTCACACCGGTATTCACTTTTGATAATAACAACAATGTAACCTCCGTTACAAATTATTGGGGACAGCCATCTCCTTCACGCGGCCGCTCTGCACAGATCGATCCTACCGGCATAAACAAATGGGACGCCGCCACAAAAACGCTGAAAGTAAAATACTGGATGCTTGAAAACGGTAACCAAAGAACACTGTTCGATGAAGTGTATTCGTGGACGGGGCAGAGATAGGAATTAGAAGTTAGGAATTAGATGTCGTTTTGTTGTTGGGTACAAGTTTCACGCAGATTTTGACCAGTGCCGAAAGGTCGCCTTGTCATCCCGAGGAACGAGGGATCTGCGTGATTGTTTATGCGTAGTGTTCGATAGTGTTAGACCCAGATCCCTCGTTCGTCGGGATGACAAGCGACATGTTTTTAGTTTTCAAACAGCTTAACTAAACCACATTCCAGTTTCAACAATAATCATTCAACCATTAAACAAACAAAATGATCAAACACAGCGGTGCGATTATTTGTCTTCTGTTTTTAATGCTGCTGTTTGTCGGCAGTTGCAACAAAAAGGATTCGAATAGCAAACCCAATAATAGCGCTGCGATTAGCATCACTACTCCGCTTGATGAGCCTGCATACATTTATGTAGATGGCAAATATATCGGTGCTTCCTATCCTGATAAAAAAGGCATAACTGTAAGCAAAGGGCCGCACACCATTGGACTTGCTATGAAAAGCTCGAACAAATATTTGTTGAAGAATGCACAGGTTGTAGACAATGTTTCTCTTGCTTTTACAGCCGCAGATCAACCGGTCGCCAAAGTCTGGAAAGCTCTATGGATAGGCGTACAAACGGTTACCGCAACGATCAATAACACGCAGCAACAATCCACTTTCACCACTGATGAACTCAATACATGTTTCGATTATTTTCAGTGGAGCATAGTCAATCATTTCGTTCCATACTCTTATGGCACTATGAACTGGCAGGTAACAAGACAGGACATTGTAGCGCCAATGCCTTTGAGCAATAACAATGATGGTACAGGTTATGTATTGAACGATGCTACTGTGAGAAATGCTGTGGCTGGCATTACACCCGGAAACTATGATTGTGTTTTTGTTTGCTGGAAACAAAAGGATGGCGCTGTTGATTTTGGAGGCAATTATTTCGGACTGGCTGGAACGGATCCTTTAAGTACAAATTTTAAAACAGGATATGTGCAGGTGAAGTTTACGCAGGACCCTTATGCAACGCTGACCGACAAGATCAACAATTATAAAAACAATGACCCCGGCGTTTGGATACACGAATGGTTGCACACGGTTGGTGAGCATTTCTATCAAAACAAAGGCTATATGTTGCCATTGGCAAATCTAGGCGGAGGTTTTTCTGTTCATGCCGCTGAAAGCTATGGCTACACGGCACCGTGGATGAACTGGTACAAAGATTTTGTATCAGGAAGAGTGTCTTCTCTTAGTGGCGGTTCTTATTTGGGAATAGGCCCTGAAACGCTTTTAAAATGTACTGTTCGCGAAACGGCCGTTGGATGTTCTAATTAAATAACTTAAAAAAAATCAAGTCAATAGTATTACGATGAAACGTATTTTAGTTGCAATAGCGAGCCTCATCGCTACAACCGCATCAGCACAAAAGTTTGAAGGGCTGGCTACTACGCCGCCGATGGGATGGAATAGCTGGAACATTTTCTGGACAGATATCAATGAAGAAAAGATCAAGGCAATGGCTGATTTGATGGTGTCAACAGGATTAAAGGACGCTGGGTACAACTACCTTGTGTTAGATGATGGCTGGATGTTGAAAGACAGAGATAGTATAACCGGAGATCTGGTAGCTGATCCGAAGAAATTTCCCAATGGCATGAAAGCAGTTGGCGATTATATACACGCCAAAGGTTTAAAGTTTGGCATTTACAATTGTGCCGGAACGCTCACCTGCCAAGGACTTGCAGGTACAAGAGGCAATGAATACCAGGACGCACGTTACTATGCATCTATTGGCGCAGACTACTTAAAGTTTGACTGGTGCCATAGTGAAGGAATTAATGCAAAAGAAGCTTATACCACCATGAGCAAAGCCATTCAAAAAGCAGGTCGTCCGATGATCTTCAGCCTTTGTGAATGGGGCAATAACAAGGCCTGGGAATGGGGCAAACCTGTAGGGCAACTGTGGCGCACGACAGAAGACATCTACCAGGTGTTCGACGGCTACCACGATTATGGAACATGGAAAGCCAATGGTGTAATGACCAATGCTGATTTAAATGAAAAGCTGAGAAGCTATTCGGGCCCCGGTGGTTGGAACGACCCCGATATGCTGGAAGTGGGAAATGGCATGACGATGAGCGAAGACAGGGCACACTTTTCAATATGGTGCATAATGGCCGCGCCGCTTATGATGGGCAATGACCTTAGAAAGATTTCCAACGAAACGCTTAATGTTTTTCTAAATAAAGATGCCATTGCTGTTGACCAGGACCCGCTGGCGATACAAGGATTCAGGTATATGCAAAAAGACAGTATGGAGGTTTGGGTAAAACCTTTGTCCAATGATGAGTGGGCCGTTTGTTTTTTAAACCGTAAAACGTCACCACAAAATTTTCAATTCAACTGGAAAGCGCAAACCATTCAAGATACGTTGTTTCACAAAACTTTGGATATGAGCAATACTGTTTATAATTTATACGATATATGGCAAAAGAAAATAACAGGCACTACGGCAAAACCATTTTCAGCAATGGTTCAGGCGCATGATGCATATTTTTTCCGTTTGTCGAAAAAATCAAAATAGCACCGACAGCCAAATTCGCTTCGCGATGCTTAACATGTCGCCCCTCTGGGGCTTGTTAGTTTGATAGCTTTGAATAGGTTACGAGTAGCAATAGATTGTTTATAATAGACAACTAAGGAATTAGAACAAAGCCCCAGCGGGGCGACATGCTAGTAGGCAGCAATGAAAACGATGTAGAAATTTGTAGCTAGCCCCAGAGGGGCGACACGTTAAATGTTATCTGTTCTTTAGGACAGACATTCTTTAGACGAAGCCCTTTATGACAATGAATCTTAAACAACCTAAACATTTTTTGTTGAACAATATTGAAAAAACAGAGAACAGATGAATGTGAAAACACTCTTTACAATTCTTGCATTTTCCTTGTGTTATAATTTAATGGCACAAACGAAAACGAAAAATTTAAATCCGCCCAATGGCTTTGCCACTGTTACGCTTACAGGAAAACACCTCACCATTCGCTATGACGGTGAAGAAATCTTTTATGGGGACATTAACCTTGATGCCAAAGATTTCTACATAAGAGAAGCGAAAGACAATGAGGCCGGAAAAATTTTTCACAGCATTTCCATCACCTCGACGAAACATCAGGCGATTCTACTTAACGGAACGATAAACGCAAGCGAACAATCTTTTCCCTGTGAAGAGAATCGTGGCGGGGGAAGCACGCTGGTTCGGCATTCTGTAGGATTAAGTCACAGCCTGCTGAATAAAGCGGTGTATGACAGAAAGAAAGACTGGGCCTTATCAATCGAGCAAGCCAATGTTGTGATTACACCTTCAGTTGCGGCAAACACAGGTAATAAATTCAGTGTGGTGATCACAGGAGACGAAATTGTTTTTTTGTTTAAACCACACTATTATCAGCATCACAGAGGACTCTCCTATTTTGAACCATGGAAGTATGACGTTTGGCAAAAGCCTGTTGTAGGCTGGAGTTCATGGTACGCCTACTTTAGCAAAGTGAATGAAAAAAATGTACACGATATAACGGATGTATTAAGTGCCAAGCTAAAAAAATACGGACTCGAATATATTCAGATAGACGATGGCTATCAGCAGGAAACTGCAGAACCCGCTAAGTGGATCAACCCGAATGATAAGTTTCCTTCTGGCATGGACGGCCTCGCAGATTATATAACCAATAAAGGTTTGAAACCTGCAATTTGGACGAATGTTGCATTCACCAACAAATTGTATGTTGACAACCACAAATCATTTTTTATAAAAGATGCAAAAGGAGAACCTGCTACTGGACGCTGGGTTGGTTATATAATGGATGGTACTAGCCCTATTGCGATGGATTCACTTGTAAAACCTATTTATAAATATTTTAAACAGACCGGCTGGAAGTATTATAAACTGGATGCTTTGCGTCATTTGCGATATGAAGGATACAACAGCAACAATAATTATTTTACCGCCAAAAAAACTACAGGCACAGAAGCATTTAGAAATGTGGTAAAGGCTGTTAGATCTGAAATTGGCAAGGATAATTTTCTGTTGGCTTGCTGGGGAATCCGTCCGGAGTTGGTCGGCATAGTTGATGGATGCAGAATTGGAAACGATGGTTACGGCATTCAATCTCTCACTCAATACAACTCATTTAACAACGTGATATGGCGCAACGATCCTGATCATATCGAATTGAATGAGAAGGTTGCCTACCCTGCGTGTATGGCTACTTCCATGACGGGGTCGCTATTTCTGCTTACCGACAAACCAGAAAAATACAACACTCCGATTATTGATGCAGCTATTCGTTCCATACCTGTGATGCATACAGTGCCTGGCCAGTTGTATGATATCGATCCTTCGTGCTCGATGTATCTTGACAGATTGAACTCTACACTAAGCGGTTCTATGGAACGTGTGTTTGATGCCCGCTACAAATCGCCATACGATTTGTTTTTGCTGGAAATGAACAAAGCCTACGAAAGCTGGGTGCTGCTTGGTCGCACAGGCAAAAGCCAATCATCCATTTCATTTGCAGAAATGGGATTGGATAAAAACAAACAATACCTGGTGTTTGAGTTCTGGACAAAATCATTCAAAGGCATTTTGAAAGAAGGCTTTCAATTTGGCGAGATAGACACTACTTACAATTGCCAACTCTTTACTGTGCGTGAAGCGCAAGGGCATCCGCAATTATTGGCCACGAACAGGCATATTTCGAGCGGTGGTCTCGAAATAGATAAGCTGAACTGGAACAACAATGCGCTTGTCGGACAGTCTCAGTTGGTTGCCGACGATCAGTACGTCATTTATGTGTACGAGCCTGAGGGTTTTACTTTTAAACACTTTGAATGCCCCGGAGCAGTTGTTTTGAATAATGAAAAGCAAGGCAACATTCGCAGCATAACGATACAATCGAACACTGCAAAAGCTGTTGAATGGACAGTGAGCTATTAGTGTTTATCTTTTGAACCACAATAAAAAATCCTTTGATCAATTTGGTCAAAGGATTTTGTTTTTCTGCTTTATGATATGCAACAGCGAATTGTTTGACAAAGTAAAACAAAGTCGGTCGTCATTGCGAGCCACAGCGCACCTGGCGTGTATGTATGCCTACGGGCCAAATGCACAGAGATAAGCGTGGCGAAGCAATCTCGCAAAGTGCGTGGAGATTGCTTCGACCGCTTGTCGTACTTCGGATTCTCCTTTATTACTCAAGCATTTCTTCTCCGCAGGTCTCGCAATGACGGTGCGGCATTGCTCAACAAGCTATTAATTGATTATTGAGCACTTAACACATGTCAGCACGCTGCATCGTCATTGCGAGACCCTGAGAGAAACGAAGATTATAAAAGGAAGCCGCGTTCAAACACAAAATAATGGGGCGAAGCCCGTCCGAACGGTGTTCATCCGGGCGGGCAATCTCATCGTGAATAATGAATGATTCGTCAGCCTAAACAGCTTGTGCCTGCACAGCATCGATTGCATTTGCAATTGAACCCTCTTTAACAGCATCTTCTGCTACTACAGGTCCGCGTTTACTTAACTCGCTTCCCTCTTTCTTTGATTTAAAAATGGGCCATAAAAATTGCGCGTACCACTCTTCTTGTTTGTAATGTTTTGTGCCGAATGACTGTGGATATTTTCTTGTAATGATACCCGTGCCAAACATTACGTCCCAGATAAAGAACATATTGCCAAAATTGCCTTTAAAAAATCCAACTCCATCACCGGAAGTATCTGCATGATGCGCTTGGTGCGTCGCCGGTGTTGATATCAATCGCTCCAATACCCACGCGATGGGATGCAATACTTTGTATTTGTAAAAAGGTTTATCCCACGCAATACTTGAATGAGCACTCAAAGTAATCGCTGTTTTAATTACTGTTACAAACAACGCGGCATATCCCAAACCTAAATACACAAGCGCTGCAGTAAGATAGATTTGCGAAAAGAAAACCGTATAAATAAAATTTTGACGTGATGCCATTGCCATGCCCATATAAGGAGCCGAATGGTGTGTGCGATGGAATCTCCAAAGGAAAGTCACCTGGTGGTGCAACCTGTGATACCAATATTGCGTGAGATCATCTGCAATAGCTATAATAAATACGGCACCCCAGAATGGCACCCATGAAAATTCATTTTTAAGGGCAGGCAAGAGCCATGGCAATGCCTGCAAACTAAAGAACGCCGTAATAGGAACCAACAATACTTTTGGTGCAACGAAGCAAACGATATCGATCGCCCTTTCTGATTTTGTCCACTTGTTGTCATACAAGCCAAGCGCAAACTCAGCAATGCCAAGAACAAAAGCGATCACAAGAAATCCCCATGTTTGTAAATTTTTAAACACTGGTTCAATAAAATGAAAAAAGCCGGGCAGGTCAACAGTTTGCGGTGTATGTGTATTGTGCTGCCACGGCGCCTCTCCCTTCAGTTTAAAATATAGATACACAGCGAGCACCGGCAGTGTATAAATGAACAGGCTGATGAGCATATCCCTCGTCCTGTTTTTTGCAAGTGATTGTGTTTGTGCCATAATGTTGTTTTTTATTTCAATAAATAATGACTGATGAGCCATAGGCCGCCACCTATGATTAGCAATGGAACAATAGTAAGCGCAAAGCCTACGAGTATTTTTTTGGTGAGAATGTTTACGTCGTTGTAGGACATAGTTGTTTGTTGTTAGTTGTTAGAAGAGAATTGAAAATTGAAAGTTGAAAATTGAAAATGAGACGCGCAAAAAACCTTTGAATATTAGCCAGTTTGAATGTGCAACTGGTTTCCAGCTACCAAAGCATTTTCAATTTTCAACTTTCAATTTTCAATTATTTAAGTCCCGTCGCATTTCCACTATTATGTATTCTGCGTGAGAAGACATCTTCCCAATCAATGAATGGATAGATGTTGTACTTCTTCGCATCAGCATCGAATAGTGCCTGCAACTCTTTTACTTTCTCCGGATATTTTTTTGCAAGATCTATGCGTTCGGTAGGATCTTCGTTGAGGTTATAAAGTTCCCACACATCATTATCGTAATTTTTAGCAATGGAATCTTTGGCCTCACCCGCGAATTTGTTCAAATCAAGAATGTCCGGATGGTGTGCTGCTGCAGCTTTCCAGCCATCTTTATAAATTGATCTTGATCCGAATATATAATAGTACTGCTGTGTATGCCTGGATGGAGCTTTGGCATTGTCAACAGAATACACCAGAGAAGTGCCTTGTATCGTGTCTTGTTTTACTTCACGTATATATTCCGGCGCTTTTATGCCAACGAACTCAAGTGTTGTTGGCAACAGATCAGTTACGTAGCCATATTGCGTGCGTATGCCACCTTTGTCCTTAATGCCGTTTGGATAAAAAACGATGAGTGGATTTCTGGTACCACCTTCAGATTGTGCATCCATTTTCCAAAATCTAAAAGGAGTATTAGCAGCCTGTGCCCAACCGAGCGGATAGTTTACGAATGATTCAGGAGTGCCGATCTGCTCAATGCCGTTTTCATTTAACTCAAGATATTTTTGTGCCGTAACACCACCGGAAGCAAATGAAGTGCCGCGACCTCTTATCGCACCAAACTGAGTACCTTCCTTGCTTGCGCCATTGTCACCAATCAAAACAAAGACCAACGTGTTGTTAAGTTGATTGATCTGTTTAAGGTAATTGATCACTCTTCCCACCTGGTAATCTGTGTAAGTAAGATAGCCCGCATACACTTCAAAGAACCTTGCGTATAATTTTTTCTGCTCAGCAGTAAGCGTGTTCCATGCCGGAATTTTTGGATTGCGTTCAGGAAGAATAGCGTTGGCAGGTATTACACCAAGTTTCTTTTGCTTGTCAAAAACCTGTTGTCTGAATGCATCCCAACCTTGATCGAACTTTCCTTTATACAGGTTGCTCCATGATGTGTCTACCTGGTGCGGCGCATGTGTTGCTCCGGGCGCATAGTAGAGGAAGAATGGTTTGCTTGGAGCCGCTTTTTTTTGCTTCTCGATATAACTGATCGCTTTGTCTGTAAGTTGTTCACTGAAGTGACGGCCATCCGGTTTTATGTGGCTGTTGTCTTCTACCAAATTGGTTTTATAGTTGTCATCTTCAGAACCAAGAAATCCGAAATAGTGTTCAAACCCTTTTCCTGTTGGCCAGCGGTCAAACGGCCCTGCATCAGACGCTTCTTCATCAGGTGTTAATCCGTATTTGCCAACGGCGAAAGTGTTATAGCCATTGTCTCTCAGTATTTCGGCAATGGTGCCGTCTTTCGAAGGAATGCGTCCGTCATAGCCCGGAAAACCTGCCGACAAAACAGTGTGTGAAAATCCTCCTTCATGCACGGAGTGATGGTTGCGGCCTGTCAACGCAGCGGCTCTTGTGGGTGCACAAATGGCGGCGGTATGGAAATTCGTGTACTTAAGACCGTTAGCTGCAAGGCTGTCAAATACCGGTGTATTAATAAGCCCACCAAACGTCCCTGTTGCGCCAAAGCCTACGTCATCCAACACGATCCAGATCACATTGGGTGCTCCTTGCGGAGCTTTTACCGGCTGGGGCCACCATTCTTTGGAGTCCGCTAGTGTTTTGCCAACAACACCCTGGTAAGGCTGCGCAGTTTGCTGCGAATGAGCTGCAGTTACAGAGGCCGTAAGTGCGGCCATGAGTATTGCGTGATGAAATTTGTTTCTTCTAAGTTTCATGTATGTATTAGTTTATGGATGGTTTGCAAAAGTTGTTAGTTTCCCTCCCAGCCCGGGTTTTGCTTCAGGTTTGGATTGGTTTGAATTTCCACCAACGGAATTGGGTATAGAGTGTCCTTTGCTTCAATGCCAGCTTTTTTTGCAGCAATGATTTTTAATGCATCTACGAGATAAGGCTGACCAGTCTGAGTATTAACGCCGCGTCTCACTAAATCAAACCAACGCTGGCCTTCCTGTACAAACTCTTTTCTTCTTTCAAGGAAAATGGTATCACGAAAATCTGACTGATTAAGTCCTGACGTTACATCGTGCGGTACACCTGCATATGCACGCGTGCGTACAAGATTAATTGCTGTGTAAGCATCTGCTGTCGGGCCACCGTTTATTTCATTTAATACCTCAGCATACAACAAAAGAATATCTGCATAGCGTATCACCGGGAAGTTCACGCCACTTGGATTTTGCGGCGCAAGCGGTGTTAAACTGTAGTCCACAAACTTGTTTAAGTAAGGCGTGTATGCATTGTTGAACACAACATTTGCTCCGGTAGATGAATTGTAAATGGTTGTGTAAAAACTTACACCCTTGCGTGTATCGGCATCTTCAAAGATCTTTACTACGCTGCTGTCCGAAATACAATCGATCGGAAACACGCCTGTATTAAAGGATGTAAAGCTGCTGCTTAAGTACTGTGTAGTATTAGCCGCTCCGAGGCCGGTTGCAAACTGCGCAGAGAAAATATGCTCAACACCGTTCTTTGTTGCCTTTTGAAAGGCATCTTTATAGTTAGCAAACAGTCCGTAATTATAGGTGCCTGTTGCGCCGGGGAATGTTCCTGCATTCAAAACTTTTTGCAACTCCGTTAAAGCATTTGGCCAATCTTTACGAGCCACATACACTTTAGCCAGCAACGCGTGAGCCGCACCGCTTGTGGCTCTGCCGATATTTGCAGCAGAATAGGTTGCAGGTAAATTGGTGGCATCAGTAAGGTCCGTGATGATTTGGTTATATACTTCATCTTTTGAAGCGCGGCTTGCGTGCACAAGATCATTCACACCTGTTGTTGTAGCATCATGTAACACCAACGGCACGCCACCAAACAGTCGAACGAGATTGAAATACAATAGTCCTCTAATGAACTTCGCTTCTCTTATTAGTCGAGGTTTTAATGACGTATCGCTAAACTGTCCGATGGGAATATTAGCGATATTATCAATCGCCACATTTGCCTTGCTAATGCCATAGTAATGCTGTTGCCAGTTCTTCTGGATGCGGCTGTTGGCAGACACATACGTGGCGGTGCCTAGTGCACGCACATCAGGATTGGTATTGCTCGGACTGAAATTTTGATTATCGCTGTTGTTATCAGTGAGCAAATTCAACTGGCGGCCATACATTGGAAAGTCGCCCGCAGGATCGCTGTTCAATGTGTTGTACGCCGCTGTTACAGCTGTTACTGCATCGGAAGATGTTTTGTAGAACTGAGAAGCGACGATAACGCCTGAAGGATTCTCAGTCAGCTTGTTGCACGACATCAAAATGATCGTCGCCGCAAAAGGTAGTTTTATATAAAGGGAAATTCTTTTCATTGCATTATTCATTTAATAACTAAAAGGTTACTTTAAGACCGCCAAGGAAAGTTTTCGAAGATGGATAGATACCATAGTCTATACCGGCTTTGGTATTGTCTGCATCGTAGTAGTTTGCTTCAGGATCGTAACCTGTGTACTTAGTGATGGTGAACAGATTTTGCGCAGAGATAAATAGTCTCAACTGCGTTGCATGTAGCTTTGACAATACGCTGATAGGAAAACTATAACCAAGTGAAATGTTTTTCAACCTGATGTAAGATGCATCTTCGATGTAGCGATCTGTCACTTGCGTTACCGGAGCGTTGGTAGCTCTTGGCATTGTTCCGTTTGGATTAGATGCATTGTATCTATCCAGTTGTGTTGAAGGACCATTGGTCGTTAAAGTTGGTCTTTCCAGGTTTTGCGCCAATTGGTTAAACAGTTTGTTGCCATACGAACCTTGCAGTAAGAATGATAAATCAAATCCACCGTAGTTAAGCGTGTTAGAAAAACTTGCGGTGAATTTTGGCTGAGCACTTCCAAGGTAATGTTTGTCAGCACTGGTGATAACGGTTGTTCCTTCTTTAAGCGGTAGGTATTTTCTGTCGCCTACTGTTTGCGATACCCCAGATAGCAAGGGCACTCCTTTGTCGATATCAGCCTTTGTTAACAAACCATCGGTTGAATAACCCCAGAAGGCGCCCACAGGCAATCCCACTTTAACGATCACTGGTGATACAAGGCCAATTGGCGCAGTCGGGAAATAACTGTTTACACCCGGTTCAAGTGCCAGCACTTTGTTGCGGTTGAGTCCAAACACAATGGTAGATGACCACAGAAACTTCTTTGTAACGATATTCTGCGTATTCAATGCCAGCTCTATGCCTTTGTTTTCAACGCTTCCGATATTCTCAAGTTTCGTAGCATAGCCCGTGTACAAAGGCAACGGAACATTCAGCAAGAGGTCTGTTGTTTTCTTGTAGTAAGCATCAAATGAAAAGTTGATACGGTTGTGTAGAAGGCCAACATCAACACCTGCGTTGTATTGCGTGGTTGTTTCCCACTTCAGATCAGGATTGCCCAACTGATTTGGAGAAAGGCCCGTAGCCAGTGTTTGCGGTGAACCGAAATAATAGTTGGTAGGTGTTAAAGAAGGCAAAGAACTGTATGGCGGAATATTTGAGTTGCCTGTTTGTCCCGCAGTTACACGAAGTTTCAAACTGTTGATCGTGTTGTCAACATGTTTGAAAAAGTCTTCCTTGTCTACGTTCCATGACAGACCAACGGAAGGGAAATAGCCCCATTTATTATTCTCTCCTAACTGTGATGCTCCATCTGCCCTTTCGGAAATAGTAACGTTGTACTTATGCAAATAAGAATAACTCACCCTTGCCAGAAATGAATTTTGCACCTGGTCGCGACTCCCAGAAGTTGGCAGATTGGCCGTTCCAGCGGATGCAAGGTTGTTGTAAGTGGTTATGTTGTTGCTGAATTTTTGTGCAGAAGCCACTGCAGATTCTCCGTGTTCAGATTTTGTGGTATAACCAGCAAGTGCAGTCAGGAAATGTTTTTTGTTAAATGCATGCTCATAAGTAAGCGTATTTTCATTTAGCCAGATTGTAGCTGCTGCGCTTCCTACACCTGCATAGCCGCTTACAGAATAGCCGGTACCACTGGCTCCTGCTGGTGAACCTGCATAAGTTGGTGAATAGTAATTCTGTTTGCTATTCAACAGATCAACGCCCGCCGTAACCTTTAACGTAAGGTCCTTTGTGAACTTGTACTCACCGGCAACATTGGCCAGCAAACGTGTTACCGTCGTTTGATTAATCGTGCTTACCAAATCCTGGATCGGGTTGGTAGATGAAAGCAAAGCATTGCTGGTATTGTATGTTCCATCACCATTTTTTATAGGTGCCGCAGGCGACGTAAACAATATGCTGGAGAAACCACCGCCCGGTTGGGAAGAAGAGTTATTGATGTTTGCATTTCCAAACGGTGCATTTACTTTTGCGCGGCTGCCGAAAATATTGGTGCTAATCTTAAACTTGCTGGTAACATTTCTCTCGTAGTTAATGCGACCACTGAAACGTTTGAAGCCTGAATTTAAAATGATTCCGTCCTGATCATAATAGTTGCCGGAAATAAGAAATCTTGATTTCTCATCACCGCCGGAGATTGACAGTTCATGATTTTGCTGGAATGCTTTTCTAAGCGCGGCACTTTGCCAATCTGATCCTACACCCAATGCAGCAAGCGCAGAATCGCTGTATGTGATGGGCTTTCCATCGCTTCTGTTAATGTCATTTACCAATGCACCCCACTGAGAAGCGTTTAGTAATGATAGTTTTTTTGAAACAGTCTGACTGCCCAAATTATTGCTGTAGCTGATTTCTGTACTACCCTTTCTGCCGCGTTTTGTAGTAATGATCACAACGCCGTTGGCACCATTCGAGCCGTATATGGCCGTCGCCGATGCGTCTTTCAATACATCTATAGATTCAATGTCACTTGGATTGATGGTTGAAAGCGCATTGATGCCCGGTCCATTTGCAGCGCCAGTGTTCACATACGAATTGTTATTGTACACAATAAAACCATCAATAACATACAACGGGTCATTGCCGAATGAAATTGAATTGCCACCACGAACACGAATGGTAGACGTAGCACCCGGCTGACCGGAACTTTGTGTTACTGTCACACCTGCTACGGAACCTTGCAAAAGATTATCAAAAGATGGTGTTTGTTGTGTAAGCAAAGCTTTAGGAACGGAAACTACGGAGCCTGTAATGTCGCTTCTGCGTTGGGTTCCGTAGCCCACGACAACTACTTCATTTAGCTGTGTTTGCCCCTGCACAAGATTCACCTTTATGCCTGAGACATCTACCCTTGTTTCGTATGTTTGATAGCCGGTAAAACTTACAATGATTTCAGCCGGTAATTTTTGTCCGGTTCTAAAGGCAAATTTTCCATTTTTGTCGGTAATTACCTGGTGAGTGGTTCCTTTTAATTGAACAGTTGCGCCTTCCAGTGGCACGTGTGTTTTACTATCTATAATGGTTCCTTCAAATACTGCGTTGATGACAGGTTCCGGTGTTGATTGTGCGAATGTTGCAAAGGGATAAAGTAGTAAAAACCATATTCCTAACAGGAAATGTTTTTTCATTACATTTGATTTAGTAATTAAATAATAGGCCACCGCCTGTGGTAATCCGCAGGTCGTTTATGCAAAGCCTTGTTTGATTCAGGCCGGTGCTGGTACGAACAGTTCCGGCCATCTTTTTTGAAAAAGTTTGGATTATTTTCTTCTACAAATCATAAGCAGGTAGTTGTTTAATGTTGGTTGATTAATAGCACTGCAGGGAGAATTTCTTCGCCTGAGTTTCTTTCCTTAAAATAGATTGTAAATAATAGAGGACGGGGCAGGTTTGCCTAACAACAGCAGCAAGCAGGTCGTGGATGTGAAAAGTTCATCACATTGTTACGTAGCGTAACATTAACCAGTATTGTATTAATCGTGTGCATACTTTACTTATTGAACCAAAAGTAATATCTTTTTTAATAGTCTACAAATTTAGTAGGATTATTTTTTTATTTTTTTTAACAACAAGAAAACCGGATGGTAGTTGCTTAGTGAAAGAAGTCCCGGCACAGAATGGCGTAGGACATCAATATGACAAGCAGTGACATTGCTTAACAAGACTAGATTGATATTCGACCGGAAGATTGTTTCATATTAAATCAATGTCGTTTCAATAAAAGCATTCAATAACATTGTTTCTGTTTAGGCGAGGCTTCGACAAGCTCAGCCTGACAGCGAAACCGGAGTGTCAGGCTGAGCTTGTCGAAGCCTTCTGGCTAACGAAGCGGCATTGCATATCAAATAGGGGTTTTCGAGCGCCGCTGTTGGTGTGAAGGGCAGTCTTTTGCGCGTAGTTCACCAACAGTCACCCGCGGAATTGGTTGTTGGTACGCCCGCGCTGCAATCTGCGCTTCGATACCAACAACGGCGATCTCCTTTACACTGAAGGCGATGCTCCGTCGGAGCGACATGTTGATACGTCAAAACCTCTACAAGGTGTTATTATCTATAAACGGCGAATAAGTATTCAGAAACAGCATGAGAATGTGCGTTACTTTTGGCGCCGAAAATACTAACTCGATGAAACGATTTCTATTCGCCATTTTTTGCGTAACAAATGCTTTTGTAGTGAAAAGTATTGCACAGGAAACACCTTCACAAAAGCCGGTCAAAGTTGAAATAATTAAAGGCGCCGACGGATTCCAGCTTTTACGCGGCGGGCAACCCTACTTTGTTAAGGGTGCCGGTGGTTCGGCTTATCCTGAACGCATAGCTGCGTATGGAGGCAATTCTATGCGCACGTGGGGAAGTGAAAAGGGCCAGAAGGTGCTGGACTCTGCACAAAAATATGGTCTTACTGTTTTAATGGGGCTTAGCGTCACTGCCGAGCGCCATGGTTTTAGTTATGATGACACTGCTGCTGTACGCAAACAACTGGACAAGTTACGCGGCGAGGTTCTGAAATACAAAGATCATCCGGCGCTACTTGCCTGGGGCATTGGCAATGAGCTTAATCTTAATTACAAGAATCCCAAAGTGTGGAACGCAGTAAATGATATTGCTAAAATGATCCACTCGCTCGATCCCAACCATCCTGTTTGTACCGTGCTTGCCGGGGCAAATAAAGATGTAATTGCTCTCATTAACACATCATGTCCCGATCTTGATTTTCTTAGCATAAACACCTACGGAGATCTGGCTGGTTTACCAAAGACTATCCGCAACACGGGTTGGGCCGGAGCGTACATGGTAACAGAATGGGGCCCAACGGGCCATTGGGAAAGTATATCTACTCCATGGAAATCGGCGATAGAAGAAACGAGCAGCGAAAAAGCTGCGGTCTATAAAATCCGCTACGAATATTCCATTGGTCGTGATAAGGAAAAATGCCTTGGCTCCTACGTGTTTTTATGGGGACAAAAACAGGAACGCACTCCTACGTGGTATGGGTTGTTTACAGAAAAAGGTGAAGAAACAGAAGTGATTGATGTGATGCAATATCTATGGTCGTCAACATGGCCACGCAACAGGGCTCCGCATATTTATTCATTGCAAATAGATGGCAAAAAATCTGTAGATTATTTATACTTAACCGCAGGAACCAATTATAAAGCTGCTGTTGCTGCATTTGATCCTGACAATGATAAAATTGTTTACCGCTGGGAAATGCTTCCCGAGCCCACGCAACTCAGCGAAGGCGGCGACTTTGAGGGTCGTCCAAAACCGATCGAGAATTTTGTGGTTGGCCAAATGAATCAGAGCAACATTACATTTACCGCTCCTGCTAAACGAGGCGCTTATCGTTTGTTTATTTATGCGAGTGATGGGAAAAATAAAGTAGCTACCGCGAATTTTCCTTTTTATGTGAAATAGTCTGTATTCAAAGTCGAAAGTCAAAATTAAAAGTTCAAAAAAGGGTCGCTTCATTTGTTGAAGCGACCCTTTGGTTTTAGGTAGAGACGCGTTGAACGCGTCTCCGTTTGCACCCAAAATATGGTTATACAAAGCACGACGTCTTGTCTTTTTTTGCTGCACTGTGGTTGTGTTACAGAGACGCATTCAATGCGTCTCTACGGAGGATGTTTTGTATAATTAATGGAAATATTTTTCTAACAACGATTTTTATTTTTATCTTAAGGTTCATTAGTGCCTACAATATGTGAGTTACAATTGTGCCTCTTTCCTTTCCCTGTTCTTATGCAAAACTGAAAGCTTCATAGTAAAAATCAAACGCTCGCCAAACGATTGTCCCATATACGGTTATTTGTCAAAACCTATCCTCAATTCATTTGTTATACTACTCCGTACCGTTTAATGGAACGTTTAGCGCATCGTTTTTACTAATCATAAACACAAACTCAAATTACATGGCAGATCCTAAGCAAAATTACCAGCAAACCGCACTCGGCGACAAGGCGGCAAGGCAGCTCGCAATCGCCACACGTACCGTTCCACAGATGGTCACCATCAGTCCGCGCTGGCTTACCAAACTGATGAGCTGGGTGGGCGTGGAATCAGGCGTATATCGTCTCAACAAAGTAAAAGATGGCACCGCCATTGAAGTGGATTGCTCGGCACGTGATGAGCATACGTTGCCGCAAACATTTGTGGATTATATTGAAGATCCCAGAGAGTATAATCTCGCAGCGGTGCAAACAATTATAGATGTGCACACCAGGGTTTCCGATTTGTATAGCAAGCCTTATAATCAAATCAGTGAGCAACTTCGCCTGGCCATTGAAACCATTAAGGAGCGCCAGGAAAGTGAATTGATCAACAACAAAGAATATGGTTTACTCAATAGTGTAGCCAAATCACAAATCATTAAAACGCGCACAGGTGCGCCGACACCTGACGACCTGGATGAATTGATAACACTGGTGTGGAAAGAGCCTGGCTTTTTTCTGCTGCATCCATTAGCGATTGCAGCATTTGGTCGTGAGTGTACGCGCAGAGGCGTGCCGCCACCAACTGTATCGTTGTTTGGTTCGCAGTTCATCACATGGCGCGGCATTCCATTGATCCCTTCTAATAAACTGCCAATAGAAAAAGGTAAAACGAAGATCATTCTAATGCGCACCGGCGAAAGCAGGCAAGGTGTCGTTGGCTTGTTTCAACCCGGCCTGCAGGGCGAACAATCTCCCGGATTGTCTGTCCGCTTTATGGGTATCAATAACAAGGCCATTGCATCTTACCTGGTATCATTGTATTGCTCATTGGCCGTGTTGGTTGATGATGCGATTGCAGTATTAGAAGACGTTGAAATAGGTAAATACCATGAGTACAAATATTGAGCATAATGAATTGCCTGATATTGCTTTTTTGGAGCAACTGGCAAATCAGTATTTTAAAGAATCGTCGGTGCCGCAACAACCGGATGTAAGCGCAGCGCAAGGGTTGCCTTATGCTGGTCAGGAATCAAATTATGACACACTCGTTGCGCAATCATCAGGAGCGCCTGTTGCGCCGATGGTAGGTAGCATTCCCTTGCAACAGCCTTCTGTTGCAGGTTCTGGTGTTTCCCCGTCTGCCGTAAGCTATGCGAATTTAATAGACCTTGGTAGTACTACTCCCGAACCACCTTTGCAAGCTGGCAACAGCAATGCAGGCGGTGTGCCAATTTCAGTGGCCGGCAGCGGAGCTTCTCCGTCAACCGTGCAGCATGGTAACAATGTCAATTTCGATGATCCGCAAACAAGTTTTCCCGATACGAACTTAAAGGGCAGCAACAGCAGCAATATTCCCGGCGACAGTGTATTTTCTCCAGCGACTGTTTTGAAAAAATACGGCGTTGGGTTTGATGAGCATATTCCATTCAATGATTCACATTTTGGGCAGTCTTCTGCTCCGGAAGCACCATTGTCTTCCTATAGCAGCAGTGAAGGAGGCGTGCCACTTTCTGTAGCTGGCAGCGGTGCGTCTCCGTCAACCGTGCAGCATGGCAACAATGTCAATTTTGATGATCCGCAAACAGGTTTTCCCGATGCGAATCTGAAAGGCAGCGATCAAAGAAATATTCCCGGCGACAGTGCATTTTCTCCGGCAACTATTTTAAAAGAATACGGTGTTGCCTTTGATGTAGAACATATTCCGTTTCTCGATTTAAAATCTGGGCAAACAGCCATTGATCATTATCCTGCAGCGGGTATTGAACAAACACCGAGCTACTATTTTCTACCAGACAATCATCAAACACAGCCATTGATCAATGAGCCTGTTTTGGCCAAAAGTAACTACTCCTCTTCTACCCTATTCCCGTGGGGCTTTGATGCGAACATTATAAAAAAAGATTTTCCCATATTGAGTGAACGAGTGAATGGCAAACCTTTAATTTGGCTCGACAATGCTGCTACAACACAAAAGCCGCGGTCGGTGATTGACAGGATCAGTTATTTCTATGAACACGAAAACTCCAATATTCATCGAGCTGCGCACACACTCGCAGCACGTGCCACAGATGCGTATGAAGAGGCGCGGAAAAAGGTGCAATTGTTTATCGGCGCAGGTTCGCCTAACGAAATCATTTTTGTAAGGGGCACTACTGAAGCGATCAATCTTGTGGCGAAAAGTTGGGGCGAACAAAATCTTACAGCGGGTGATGAAATCATTCTCACGCATTTGGAACATCACGCCAACATTGTGCCATGGCAACAACTGGCAGCCAAAAAAGGTCTGAAGATCCGCGTTGTTCCTGTTGATGATGATGGGCAGGTTTTGCTGGACGAATATGCCAAACTATTAAATCCAAAAACAAAACTGGTTTCTTTTACGCAAGTCTCCAATGCACTCGGCACTGTTACACCGGTGAAACGAATTATACAAATGGCAAAGCAGGCGGGCGCAAAAGTTTTGTTGGATGGTGCACAATCTGTTTCGCATCTTCGTGTAAACGTGCGTGAGCTGGACGTGGACTGGTTCGTATTTTCCGGTCACAAAATATTTGGCCCTACAGGCATTGGTGTTGTTTATGGAAAAGAAAATTTATTGAATGAAACACAACCGTGGCAAGGCGGTGGCAATATGATTAAGGACGTGACATTCGAGCGCACACAATTTCATAATGCACCTTATCGCTTTGAAGCAGGAACGGGCAATATAGCAGATGCGGTTGGTCTGGGTGCTGCTCTTGATTATGTAACACATCTTGGTATTGACAACATTTACCAGTATGAGCATTACCTGTTACAATATGCCACACATTTAATGCAACAAGTGCCGGGTTTAAAAATGATCGGCACTGCAGCGGATAAAACAAGCGTGCTTTCATTTACACTGAATGGCTATACTAATGATCAGGTGGGGCAAGCGCTGAACCAGGAAGGCATTGCGGTACGCACGGGTCATCATTGCGCACAACCGATCCTTAGAAGATTCGGACTTGAAAGCACGGTGCGTCCATCACTGGCATTTTATAATACATGTAATGATGTGGATGTGATGGTTGCTACACTGCTAAGACTCAAAGGTGTGAAGTAGATTTCGCGAATTCTTTTCCGAAATACTTTATATCACGTGGCAGGGCCAATAGTTCTTTGATCTATTGGCCTTGTGTTGTTCAGTTGTAAACTATGTGTATTTGTCCGCTACAAGGCAGGTATAAGCACCTTTTGTTTTGTTTCCGCTGCTTTGTAAATACTTTCAATAATATTGATATCTTTTAAACCTTCCTCGCCTGTAATATGTGAAGGCAGCGGTTTGTTTTCCAGTATCAATTTTCCGATGGCATCCAGTTGTGCGGCCTGCTGATTGATCACGGGAAAATCGAGGATGCCTGTAGTCGTTTTCCCTTTGAACGGCCCATAGCTTAAACCCGGACTTAATTCAAATTGTCCCCCATCTGCAGTGGCAAAAAAACGATCCACATTGAAGCCATAAGAGGTGGTGCAATTGCCCACAACTCCGTTACCAAATTCCAGTTGCCAAATGATAGATTCTTCCACTTCTGAAAAAAGTTTCGGACTGCGTGTAGGGATGATTTGAGCAGTTACAGCAATAGGTTCCTGCCCTAAAACATATCTGCAACTCTGCACACAATAAATGCCGAGATCCATTAGCGGGCCGCCGCCAGCCAGTTGTTTGCTTAAGCGCCAGTCGTCCGGGTCGCCTTTTCTGTAACCTATGTTTGCTTTGGCTGCATCGTATGTTTCATATCCTAAAGCAGCTTCAATAAAACGTACCTGCCCGAATACTTTTTCCTGCCCCAGCCGTTTTAACTCCTGATGTGTTGGCTCAAAATGTAAACGGTAACCCACTGCCAACTGCACTCCCGCTTTTTTGCATGCGTCGATCATTTCTTTACAATCTTTCACAGATGTAGCCATCGGCTTTTCTGTAATAACATGCTTGCCTGCGCGGGCAGCTTTAATGGTAAACTCTTTATGCAGTCCATTCGGCAATACAATATAAACGAGGTCTATATCTTTATTGTCAGCAATGGTTTCAAAATTTTCGTAGTTGTAAATATTCTTGTCGGGAATATTATACCTTTTTTGCCAGGTCGCTGCTTTATCAGCATGGCCACTTACAATGCCTGCTAAGCGGCAGTATTGCGAGACCTCCAATCCTTCTGCCAATATGCTGGCGTAGTTACCCAGGCCGCACAATGCAACGTTCAATTTTTTGCCAAAGTATTTTTGGGATTGCCCGGTAACAAATGAAGGCAGTACAAGCGATGCGCCTGCAACGCCTGCACCAACACCTACTTGTTGCAGGAACGAACGACGGGATAGCTGTTTCATTGTAATATTTTGAATATGCTGTTAGTAGGAATTTTGGGAGAAATATTACAGAGAGAGAAGTTGTTAGTTAATAGTTGTTAGTTATTAGACTTCAATGATGACTATCCGCAATATTGTCTAACAACCATCAACTAACAACTATTAACCAACTGATAACAATTTCTCTCCCGGCAGAGCTATTTGCGGCGCGCAGAAAATAAAATACATTTGTCGGCCGTACGCCTAAATGGCCTGCGACTTTAACCCCCAAACAGTAACAGGAATGCACAAATTGCCATTAAGCATCCGCGCAGTCGCGTGCGGGTGTAATAATTCGTTAGCCGTCGTCATTCGGCGATCGGGCCCTCTCAAAATTTTAGCACTCATTTTTTCACTGTCATTTTTTACCGCACCCGGCGCTAATGCGCAGGGAGGCTGGGAAGCGCCGGTAACCGCCTGGGACCCAACATGGTTCATGCGCCCTATTGTTACTCCGGGTGGCATTAAGGCACAGCATGGTTTGCTTTTATATTGGCAACGTGCCACTTGCGATAAGAATGGAAATATGATCGGCTCGCCAAGAGTAGCGATATACAATGCTGATCCGGGCGTAACGGTTAAAAATGTATCGGTAACTGCGATAGGGATTGGCTGTGACGGAAAGCAGGGAAAGGGTATTTACCAGGCAAGTGAACTGGGACCTTATGACAGGAAAGCAAACAACTACTGGGACAGATGTTATTTTCGCGCAATCAGTAAAGTAGTTGCTGTTCGCTTTGATTACGACATTGGTAACCTTCACTATTATGTGCAGTATGACCAGGAACAAGGCGTCAATTCCATCAGGATAAACGGCGTGGAACAGGATGAGTGGTTAAAACAGCAACAGCAGAAAGCCGAGGATCTGAAAAAACAAGTGGCGGACGCGAAAAAGAAGTTCGACAACATCGTATTAACTTATAATCAACAACTGAATAATCTCCGCAATGCCCAAACGAAAAGCAACTTCAGTAATGCTTTGAACAACTGGCAAAGACAGTTCAATGCTGCCGAGCAACAGGCACAACAATACCTGACTGTTAGTGACAAGGACAAAGTACAACCGCAACTCGATCTGCTAAACGAAATTACAAGAAAGCTGAACACCAACCTGGGAGAACTGGGCAACGCGGTAGAAAAGGAAAATCAGGCGCAATCCAGTGCGAAGCCGGGTTCAACGGGTGGCACACAAAATACAAACGCAAGTCAGAATCGCACTACTGCGTCAACGAATGGTAATGCACAAACGAACCAACGTACTACCACAACAACAACTACTAACAATAGTAATGCGAGAAGCACCCAAAGTCAGGCGTACCAACAACAGGCCGACAATTACCTGAACGCGGCCAACAATTCAAGCGATGCGATACAGCAGTCTCTTAACCTCAATCTTGCAAAAACGAACGCGATTGCTGGGGGCAACACTTACCAGGTGCAACAAATACAGCAGGCGCAAAGTCAGGCCCAGCAAGCCAATCAACAAGCAATGGCCAGCAGTCTTGGAGACCTTGCCAGTGCTACAATGGGTTATTTCGATCAAAAGGCGCGTAACAAAGAACTCGATCGCCAGCAAGCACTCGAATATCAACAGTATGAGCGGCAAAGGCAAGCGGAAATGCAGGCAGCACAAAGGGCACAAGAACAAGAACAGGCAAGAAGAAATGCCGCTGTACAAGCAGAGAGGCAAGCTGCGCTGGAAAGGCAATGGAACACCGATAAAGAGGCATTGGGCAATTATCTCACTCATAGAACTAGTTCTACCATTCCTGAAAATAAAAAAGAAGCATTCTTTATTGTTTATGAGCGCCTGCATCCGTTGGGCACATCGTACAGTGTTGTAAAAATGAGGACCTATGCAATAGAAAAATACAGCGATGGAACGTGGATGCCAATAATTGACCTTCTGAATAAATTAAAATGCACGGAGGCATTTGACCTTGACCGTACAAAAATTGGCCTTGGTTATTTTTCCAGCAAACAGGAAGCTTTGCAGTTTATCGAAAATATCAAGGGCTATTTTAAAGAGCGTGTCACAACAGACATGTCGTTCATTACCATTAATCAATCTCTACAATCGACTCCTCTAAAGGATAATTTCTGGAATCAATAAAAATTACGAACCAAATGAAAAAACTAATAGCTTTTTTAGTCGCTATTTTAATAATTAAAAATATTTCTGCTCAAATAAGTGACGGTGATGCGAGGTTAGCGTACCAGCAGATCAACGATGCGTATGAGAGCACGTCTTACTATTCCGGCTCTCAGATGAGTGATGCCCTTAAACAGAAGATGGGTAAATGGACACCGAGAGTACTATATATGTATCTGGAATGTGTGTATAAAAACTATACAGAATCCTCACAAAATGGTGGTATACGATATCCTGTTGATTACAAGAAATTCTGCAGCTTTAAAAGCCAGGCAGATACCTTTTTCACACTAATTGATAAGGCTACTTATCCGCAGGACAAATACAAAAACATGGTGGATGCACAAAAGTATTTTTCGGATATGGTGGTGAAGTATAAATACCAGGAGAGTCGCACACCTGAAAGTGCTGTTGCTTTTTTAAATGAGTGCGCGGCAAGGTATGCAAAACGGAATGTTGGCGGGCAACCAGATGTCAAGAATTCCTCCCAGTTCACTTTTACTAATAATGCTGGTGATGAGAGTTTTTATAGAAGCATTCGGTTTCTACTCGAGGACGGTTATCTTAATATTTTGGTGATAAACAAATGGAGTTATAAAGTCGATAGGAAAAACACCTTTGCTGTAATCAACAATGACGTAATTGATCTTCACAATGCGCAGCCACTGGATGTGCGGAGGAACTATCTTAAATGCTTCGTCAACCATAGGTTGTATGTATATAAAAGAAGGGAAGATCTTCCCAGCGTAGATTCAACGCATCCTAAAAAAGTCGTTGTTCAAAACAATGACCTGTTTCAATATGTTTACCAGGGTTATGAAAATAAAACGGGCTCCACGAACATTGCCGCGAATTATGTACAGTATCCGATACTTGATCTGTTTAATCAAACAGGACAATTTTCATCTGAACACTTAGATGAAAGAATAATTGAAGCGTTTAATTTTCTGTTGAATTATTATCCTGCGTTGCCGGTTAACAATGCTCCAAAAGAAGAGACAAACAAACCCTTAGGATTTTAGGCTGGCAATAATTGTAGGCGCAAACATTTCAGTATTCAATTTGACTTTTTGTTGCTCTAACAACTCTTAGCATATAAAAAGGTTCGTAATAGTTTTTATTACGAACCTTTGATTTTATTACGAACAACTCTTACTTTTTCAACAATCTTACCTCATAGATATTTCCCAATTCTGCTCCGTCCTTTGCTTTAAATTTAATTGTTATCGAAGGTGAAGATGCCAAAGATGCGGGAAGATCGATTGATCGGATTCTGAACTCATTGCCTTCTGTTCCCTGCAAGTCAATTGACGCAATCAGTTGCTCATTTGCATACACATCAAACTGTTTATTTTTCTCTGCACCGTAATAAGTGAAAGTGATTTGTCCCGCATTGGCGCCGGCATTTCTCAAATCATAACTGAACCAACCTTTGCCTGCACGAAAATGTTTCTCCCTGAAAAATCCTTCAAATGTCTTCTCTCCTTTGAAGTGATGATCAGCTTCTGGTTGTTGCTCACCGGGATAAACAATGTCAATCGTTGCGGCTTCGAGTTTTAGTTTAAACGCTTCTTTGTCTTTGATTGACTTTTGCAGTTGCGGCAATTCTTCTTTCGTGGTATATGGCCAATAAACTACGTACCTGGTATCTTGCACCTGGTAAAATGGAACAAGTTTTAAGCTCTTGTATTTATCTCCATTAATAATATTGGCGGCGGAAAAAATCAATTTGCTTGTATCGGTTTCTACAGGCAATTGCATTTTAGATAAACTATCGATCACCAGCAAAGGCGCTTCTTCTAAAGAAACAAGTTTGCCATTGGCGATATGTCCCCATCTGCTACCATCTCCTTGCAATCCTTTCAAGTCTGTTGTGTCTGTTGCCGCGGCTAAAACGATTGGGCCATGTACAAATGATATCCAATGGCTGTTATCTGGCAACCCTTCTGCTACGGTTTTCATCGGCAGTTTTAAGGTAACTACATCACCTTGTTTCCACATCCTACTGATGGATAAATAACCATTTTCATCTGTTGCAGTTTGCACTGTTTTACCATTCACCATTACAACAACACTCCCATTGATCCATGAAGGCTTGCGAAATTTTAGCATTAATTGCTGAGGTTTGTTTGCACCAATTTTCAAAGTAGTGGTTTCTGCAAATGGAAATTTCGTTTGCTGTGTAATGGTCAACCCTTTTTCCTTCCAGTTTAATACAGATGGCACAAAAAGATTTACAAATAAGTCAGTGGAAGAATGTGCATAGATCAATTCGCCGTATTTGCCGTGATTCTCCAATCCCGTTCCCACACAGCACCAGAAATCCTTTTGTGGTGAAGAATACACTTTATAATGATTCGGTCTTATGGGTGTAAAATAGACAAACCCTCCGCTTGGCTGTTGCGATGAGAGAATATGATTGTACATCGTTCTTTCATAGTAGTCCATATATTTTGACAATGGATTTGAGAGGAATAATTCCTTTGTCAACTTCAGCATGTTATAACTATTGCAGGTTTCAGGGCCTTCTCTTGATTCCAGCATGGGCGTAAAATCATCAACAGGATTGAAATGTTCTCTTACGCTATTGCCACCGAAAGCAATGCTTCGGTTTTGCGTAACTGTCTGCCAAAAAAATGCCGAAGCATCTGCCCATTGCTTGTCGTTGTTAAGCTGGGCTATTCGCATAAAACCAACTACTTTAGGAATTTGCGTATTGGCATGAAGTCCCGTAAGTAAATCTTTTTTCTCCAACAGCGGATTAAGGATTGCACGGTGAGAAAAACGTTTCGCTGCCTCCATATATTTTTGATCGCCGGTAATGGAAGCAACATTTGCAAGCACCTCGTTCATGCCACCGTGTTCTACCGCCAGCATTTGCTGCATTTGCTCATCTGTAAGATGCGAAGTCAATGTGATGCACCAATCAGATAGTTTAACGAGTATTTGTTTTGCCTGCTGATTTCCTGTAATTAAATATGCATCGATAAGACCAGAATACAACTTGTGAATATTATACCAGGGAACCCACCTTTTATATACGATGCCAACATTTCCTTTTGCCACTTCACTCCAAAGTTCTTTGCTGTTGGGAATTCCACCCACATATCCATTTCCGTTGGCAGCCTGGCATTTCGCCAGCCAGCCGAGCATATAATTCATTCTGTCAAGAAATATTTTATTCCCTGTTGCTGCATACATCTGGGCAACGGCACTCAGGTAATGTCCTGCAATGTGGCCATCAAGTCCATCGCTTTCCCAATTACCGTAATTTTCTTTCAGCGGCTTTATTCCGGCGTCCTTTAAAAATGGCGCCAGCAAACGATCTTCATCAAGAGAAAGAATATAGTTTATGTCGTCTTGCTGCGCTTTCTTAAAAGGACTCTCCAATAGCTTTACTGATGACAAAGGGAATGTTTGCAGTTTTGCAGATTGACTGAATGTCGATGCGTTGGTTCCCAAAAGAACGAAAACAACCGGTAATAACTTTTTCATTTTTGATTGGGTATAATGTTGGTTGGAGTTGGTTGATATTTAAAATTGATTTGTCCGAAAAAAATCACGGGCTTGATTATATACTCACATAATCTATTGTTCGGCGCGCCTTGCCTGCAAAGAACTGACAAGACTGGGAGGCACGGCTTCTGAAATCTTTTTTGCAGCTATTGCCAATTGATTACGCACCGTAAGCTCAGAGATATTTAATATAGAAGCGACCTCTTTGTATCGTAAACCATCACCTCTCACCAACTGAAATATCATCTTGCATTTTGAAGGTAGTCGATTGATGATCTCATTTATTCGCGCAACTATTTCAGATGAAATGTAAATATCCTCAGGTGATACCGCACTTGTAAGGTCAAAGGAAATATCGTCCAAGCTTACCTTTGGGTATTTATGATGATGAGTGATATAATTGAGTGAAAAATTCTTTGTGATCTTAAAAAGATAATCAGTCAGGCTTTCGATATCATGAAGCCTTCCGCGTATTGTCCACAGTTTGATAAAAACGTCAGAGACAATTTCTTCTGCCACTTCATTCGATTTCACAAAAGAGAGGGAGAAACAAAACAGCTTTTCAAACAAAAGTTCATACAGCTGACTATAAGCTTTCATGTCATCACAAAAACCAATTTGCTTCTGCAAATGTTTTATAGTTTCATTATCTCCCATATAAGCAATCGAAATTCTGGCGTTAAGTATTTGTTATTGCAATCTAATAAATAATTGTCAAAAATACACTTTTAAAATTAAGAATTAGGAATTAGGAATTAAGAATGCATTCTGTGTTGCGGTTGAATTTGTTGTTGGCTGGTAAGCTGCTCGTCAAATCTTAAATTTCAAATCCAACTTTGTTTAGTTAAGCTGGTCGAAAAACCTAACGAATGTTGCTTGTCATCCCGACGAAGGAGGGATCTGAGTGATTGCATAAACAGTCTGTTTGCGTCAAACCCAGATCCCTCCTCCGTCGGGATGACAAGCAGTCTTTCTTTACTGGCTTTGATCATCATAAATTTCGAAGGGGTTATTTAACCAAGCTGTGTCTATTTTCAAATCTCAAATCATATCAATCATGAAAATCTTGAAAATCCGCGTTCTCTCTCATTTTCAAATTAACAAAAAGGCCCGGCGAAAAACCATCAACTGCCGGGCCATGCTTGCTTATAGGAAAAACAGTTTACTCGTAGCCGGGGTTTTGTTTGAGATTGCTGTTTTTAGATATTTCGGTTCGGGGTATAGGCAATAGTGTTTTGTTCGTGTTGCTCTTGGAGTGATCAAACCATGATTTGGTAGTGAATACACCGAAGCGAATCAGATCCTGTCTTCTTCTACCCTCTTGGTCAAACTCCCATGCCAGTTCATCAAGCATTCTTCCGTACTTAATGTCAGCACCACCTTCTTCAGTGGTGTTGAGTGTTGAACGAAGACCGTAATCGTAGTTGCTTCCTTTCAGCAGGTCAGCACCTGTAACAGTGGCTTTAGATGGATTGTCTTTAAAAGCGCGTTGTCTTACCTGCGTTACCAATACGGCTGCGTCATCCTGATGGCCGGTGCGCAACAAACATTCAGCTTTCATCATTAAGATGTCTGCATAGCGGAACCATGGAAAATCATTGTCGAGAATATTTGTTGTGCCGGATGCTATCTGGAATTTGCCGAGGCGATAACCATGCACCTCTTCCGATGCGTCGATGTTTGGCACTTCGTTTATATAGTTCAATGGTTTGCCACTATATGCACCAAGGCCGCACAACAACATGCTTCCATCGGCTCCGTATTGCTGTCCTTTGATCCAGTTGTTTTTTAAACGACTATCGCTTGCATCAAAAGAGCTGATGAACTGTGGAATGGCTGACATGCCGCCCCACGGCGCACTCAGCAGGCTGAATGTCTTCTGGTTTTCCGGTTCCAGCGACTGCATGTGAAGATCAAATGCGTTCCATTCTGTAGTGTATTTGCTGTCGATCGCCAGACCAAAGATGATCTCTTTTGAATTCTGATTTTCGGTAACGAAAACGTTTTTCTGATCGGGCTCCAGTACATAACCAGCGCCTGAATTTATTACTGCATCACATTCTGTAATGCATTTGTCCCAAGCAGCAGTGCCTGTATATACTTCCGCGTTTTGATACATTTTTGCAAGCAATGTGTGTGCTGCCCACTTGTTGAATGTTCCGTATGTTGCTGCATTATTATCTGAACTGAGTAGAGATATATTGTCTGATATTTCTTGTACAATAAAATCATAGACTTCCTTTCTCGTGTTTTGAGCGGGCAAATAGCCAGCAGGTAAATCGAATTTTGTTACGATGGGCACATTGCCGTACAAATCGCAAAGAATGGAATAATAAAACGCCCTGAGCACATGCATTTCCGCAAGCGTTGAATGCTTTACAGAAGAATCCTTAATAGGTATCAGGTTGTTTTCAACCTGGTAAATGATGCGGTTGCACGTGGTAATGCCAGAATATGTGCGGCTCCAGCCATTTACTACAATGCCTTCGTCTGGCGTCCATGCGTGTTGATGTATTCTTTTGTACACGCCGCCATCCACCCATCCGTTGGGTCGAGCAGGTATCAGCTCCTGGTCACCGGAAAGCTCCTGTGCGCGCCATGTGCCATCCCAGAACAATAGTATTTGTCGCGAATATGTATAAGCCGCACCTGTAAGGGATGGTATGTCGGCTTCAGTAGGATTAAACTGGCTTGCTATGATTACGTTTCCACTCTGGTCCTTTAACTTGGTGCAACCTGTGCTTGTTGCAATCGTTACAGAACCGGCAAGAATTATAGTTAGAATTCGATTAAGTTTCATAATAGACTGAGTTATTTCGTTAGAAATTTACATTCACCCCCAAGGTGTAGGTTCTGGTTGTTGGATATTTGTCACGATCATCATCACCCGGGTTCAGGCCAAGCCTGTTCACTTCAGGATCTACACCTTTGTATCCAGTGATCACAAAAGTGTTGAGCGTAGTTGCGTATACACGCATGCTCTTGATGTACTTGGAATGAAGCTTATCGAAATTGTAACTCAATGTGATGTTGTCGATTTTCCAGAAGTCTCCGTTTTCAATGTAGTAACTGTTGTACTCAAGCGGTGCAGTCAGCAATGCTTTTCCGTAAGGCTTGTCGTAAGCGGTTTTCAGGCGATTGTAGTTTTGCAGTGTTGGGTTCTCGTAATACATTCTCTGGAAGTTCAGTATCTGGTATTTGAATGCACCACGCATGGTTACACCCAGCTCCCATGATTTATAACGAAGGTTGTTGTTCCATGCTGCGTAATATTTAGGCAGACCATTGCCCAACACTTTCTTGTCTTCGAAAGAATGCGCGAAGTCTCCGTAGGCAACAGGTTTGCCATCTTTGCCTTCGTAGATCCATTTGCCCTGATCGTCAAGACCCATTACTTTAAAGCCATAGAAATCGCCAATGTTTTGACCCACGTTTACGATGTGTGTAAATGTTTGGATAGGCTCGCCGGTGCTGCCTGTCGTAAAGTAATTGCTGGTAGCTTTATACAAGTCGTTCGAAAGGCTTTCCAGTTTGTTGGTATTGGTAGAGAAGTTAACGCTGGTGGTCCATTGGAAATCCTTTTTGCTAACGGGAATGAAGTTCAAACTAACTTCCAATCCTTTGTTCTCCATAGTGCCTACGTTTGCTTCCGTAGTTGGAAATAAGTTCGGCGGGCTTGGCACTTCGTAGTTGTACAACAGACCTTTGATTCTGCGAATATAGTAGTCAACATTACCGCTGATTCTTCCATGCAGCATGGTGAAATCAAGACCAATGTTTGATTCGTGTTTCTCTTCCCATTTCAAATAAGGGTTTGCATTTTGTGTAGGTCCGAGTGTTTGTATCCACTCGCCGTTTGCATAGTTGTATGTGCCGTATCCAATTTGTGCAACGCCCAGAAACAGTGATGCTGGCGGGTTGCCGGTTACACCATAACCACCACGCAATTTAATATCATCAAACAATGTTTGCCCCTGCATGAAGCCTTCTTTTGTGATGCGCCAGCCCAATGACACGGAAGGGAACGTACCCCACGGTTTGGCTGCACCATACAATTGACTCGCTGCTTCGCGTCGCAAACTTGCCAGCAACAAATATTTGTCTGCATAGCTGTACTGTAATCTACCAAAGAAGCTGATGAGGTTGGTTTCTCCTTTGTAGCTGTACATTGTACCCTTTCCTTCTTTCAACGCGTTGCCCAGCTGTATGCTGCTATATCCAAAGATATCTGTTGGGAAATCGTAGTTGCGTTCGTAAAAATTGAAGTATTCATTTTCCTGGTAACCATAACCGCCCAATACAGAGAAACGGTGGCGGCCCAATGTTTTTGCATATTCTGCTGTGATCTCTGCAAGGCGGTCGATGGATTGCACGGTGCCGACAGCTGCGTATCCGTTCAGACCATCACGTATGGTGGAGATGTGTTGTTTTGTTTCAGAATAACCAGCTTCCTGGTTAAGCCTTGTGTAAGAAAACAAGCCATTGAATTTCAAACCATCGATTGGTGTGAAAGAAATATTTGCACTCATGCGGTTGGTTACGCTCTGCGTTTTACCATCGCTTTCGTATATGCGTGACAGTGGGTTTTCGTAGTTGAAGTTACTTGTTTGCTGGAACCATGTGCCGTCTGCATTTTTTGTAGGAGATGTTGGGTTGAAGATCAGTGCCTGTCTGTAAACATAACCGTTGAAGGTGCCACCATCCTGCGTTTCCGTGAAGTTGTTGTTTTGACTTAACAAGCCAAGATTGAATTTCAACTTGTCATTAAACATACTGTGATTGATATCTGCCCTGCCTGTGAAAGTAACGTTATCTGATTTCAAAAAGATACCTTGCAGATAACGATAGTTGGCAGATACGAGATAATTTGTTTTGCTGTTACCGCCGCGGAACGTAACATTTTGTACAGTAGAAACCGGTGTGCGGGAAATTTCTTTCAGCCAGTCTGTACTGCTGCCGAGGTTCCATGAAGAATCGCGCAGACCTTGTTTGATCTGCTGCCTGTAATCGTCTGCAGTAAGCATTTCCATTTTGCGGGCAATGGTTTGCGAGCTAAGGCTTCCACTGTATTCAACGCTGTTCACGTTGTTACCTTTCGCTCTTTTGGTGGTAATCAGGATTACACCATTGGTACCACGAACACCGTAGATCGCCGCTGCGGAGCCGTCTTTCAATACATCTATAGATTCAATGTCTTCCGGAGCAACGGTTTTTAAGCTACTTGGAATGCCGTCTACCAATACCAATGGGTCGGTATTGGCGCCAAACAAAGTGGTATTTCCTCTCAACAAAATCTGTGAACCGGAGGTAGGATCGCCACTTGAAGAAGACACAGTAAGACCAGCTACTTTACCCTGTATCAATTGCCCTGCATCCAATACCGGTCCTTTTACAAAATTCTCAGATTTTACAGAGGCCACGGCGCTTGTTACGTCTGCCTTGCGCTGTGAACCATATCCAATCACAACCACTTGCTCGAGTTCTTTATTGGAAGCTTCGAGCGCAACGGTGAGCACTGTATTTTTCTTTACAGGAATTTCTTTTGGAGAGTAGCCAACTATGCTGAACAACAGCACAGAATTGTCGCCGGTGACAGTGAGCATGAACGAGCCATCATCCCTGGTGCTGGTACCGTTATTGGTTCCTTTTTCCATGATGGACACACCATGCAATGGTTTGCCATCGGCATCGGTTACTTTACCCGTAATGCCTATGCCAATATTTGCGATTTCCTTTATTGTGTTGGCGTCAAGAATTACCACCAGTTTGTCGTTTACCTTTTTATAGCCGAGCGAACTGTTTTGCAGCAATATTCCCAGCACATCGTTCAGCTGCGCATCCGTTACGTGAATGGTCACTTTCTGATCTTTGGTGATAATGCGGCTTTGGTAAACGAACCGGTAATAATCCTGGTTTTCAATAGCTTTTAACGCATCTTTCAGGGATACGTTGTCGAGTTGCAAGCTAATTTTTTGACCATAACTATTCGCAAATGATGGTATGGTAAATACCAATCCGAGAATAATTGCAAGCTTCGTCATTAAAAGACATTTAATAGTTAACCTGGCCGTCCGCGGGGACAGTCCAAATCTCATTTTTTTCATACTTTTGCAAGAGTTAAGTTTTAAGATAACGGCTTAGGCGTAAGCCGTTTTACATTTGACTTTACACGGAGGATGTTCCCGCATCCTCCGTTTTTTTTGAAAAGAGTGTTAGGTATCGTTTTTCATATAGCAGCGTTTTGGTTAGTGAATAAGTAAATGTTGGAGAAGAACAGTTTTGGTTGTAAGCGATTCCCGTCGCCAGCAACCGACCCGATCCTCTCTATGGTTTTATGGTTACTTCGTTCTTTTTTATGGTATAGTTGAAATCTCCGGAGAGCTTCAGCGCGTATAGTACCTCATCAATATTCTCGTCGTCAAACACACCATTGTATTGTGTTTTCTTAAGCTTGTCGCTTTGTATGTTCACGCTTACGCCGTACCAGCGCTCCAGTTTAAGTGCCACCTGCTCAAGCGTTTCACCATCAAAGACGAGTTTGTTTTTTGTCCATAATGTTTCCATGCTCAGGCTGTCGCGGGATTTATCAACGTAGTGCACGTTAGTAAGCGACATCACCGGATCGATGGTGTTGCCGGGCGTTGTTTTCAGATGTGCAACAACGGCGCTGTCGTTCTTTACAATAAGCTTTTCGCTGGGGTTCAGTATGATCTTTTTGTTGGGATCGTGTTTTAGCGTGATCTCCACAGAACCTTTTATCAGAGCGGTTTCTGTAATATTTTCGTCGGGATAGGAACGCACATTGAAAGCCGTTCCTAAAACTTTAATATCAATCACATCCGTGTGAATGATGAATGGACGCTTTACATCTTTGGCCACATCAAAGTAGGCTTCGCCCTTCAGTGTTACCTGTCTTGTAGGGCCATTAAGATCGTTGCCGTAAGCGATATTGCTGCCCGAGTTAAGCCAAACCTGTGTGCCATCTGGCAAGGTCAATTTTGTTTTAGATCCGTTTCTTGTAGAAACGAGATTCTGCGCCGTTGTGGCATTTGACGTTTCCTCAACCGGATGATTCTTGTATATAAGCGCGGCAACGGTAATAACACATGCGGCGGCTGCGGTCGCACCGATGAACCACGCTCTTTTGTAAAGAGATCGCTTTTGTATTTGCTGTGCTGGTGCGGGTTCTACGGCTTCTGTTTCATATTGCAAACTGTCTTCAGAAAGATGATTACTCAGTCGTTGCAAGTGGCGACTAAACGCACTATTCACGTCGGGTACATTTCTTTTTGTTTTACTGTGCCAGGCTTTTTCAAGCATTTCGAACTGAAAGCTTAAGGCAGGAAATTGCCTTACAGCTTGCTCGAATTCCTCAAGTTCTTTCTCGTTGGCCTCTCCAGACAACTTTAACATTGCCAATTCCCAGAATTTTTCTTCAGTCATTTATAACAGGATATGCTATTAAGACAATGAAATCCTGATTATGTACCAAAGAGGAAATAAGTTTTTTTAAAAAAGTGTGGTTTTGTGAAGCAGATTCCCAACATGTTAATTCCCAAGGGGCGTTTAAACAGGCATTGTTTCTGTTCAACAGGGCTTCGACAAGCTCAGCCTGACAGCGAAAGCGGAGTGTCAGGCTGAGCTTGTCGAAGCCTCTACCGTGCCATGGTTTGTGTCTCCCTCCACGAAACATCTGTTTGCGTCGTTGTTAATGAATTGACATAAAAGCAACAAGCCTGTATAAAACTTTCATTTTATACAGGCTTGTTAGTGCGCTTAAGTTTTCCGGTTAAGGCAACGTTATTGTATTAGAACTTGATATTCAGTTTTTGGGAAACAAGTTTGTCATCTTTATAGCATTCGAAGAACCATTCGTTGTTTTTTCTGAACACTATACCTTTCGAAATACCGTCATCCGCAAGAAAAACATCCTGCTGTGAGGTTTTTAGCAATGTCATCACTTTTTTAGGCGTGGTGTCGATCAGTTGAAAACCGTTTGGATTAGGCTGTGCATACAAAACATTGCTATTTTCTGTGACTGCAGCCGGTACAGCAGCTGCTACCACTGGAGTTGCCACAGCAACAGCAGCTACAGGCGCTGCAGTAGATGGAGCCACAAGCATAGGCGCTTTTGAGCTGTCGTATTTATATTGGGCAGCATTCAGCGATTTGAATGCATTTTGTAATGCTTCTGAATAAGCAGCCTGCCATTCTTTCTCCGAGCTTTTTCCTTCAGTGCTTTTATAGACGATATTGCCCTGGCAATCTTTCAACACCAGTGTTAAAGCGGTAGTCAAAAACTTTTTCTTCTCTGTTACTTCCGCTTTTAGTGCATTGCATTTATTGGCGGCAAGTTCCGCCGGCAACGTTTCGTCGGCAAGGAACGCCGAAAATCCAACGCCTTCCAGCAAAACTTTTGTAAGCGAGTTTAATCCATACTGATTATCTGTTTTCAAAAAATCATAACGCAGGGGTACCAAAACATATTTGTAATTATTGATGGTATTCTGGGCGCCTGCTGTAAAAGCTAAAGAAACGGCTAATAAAAATGCAACTATTTTCATATGAGTTTTTTATCGAGTTGGTACGAAGATATAGAAAGTTATTATTGGGCGGGCTTCCTGGTTGCACAAATGCCATAGCGGCGATTAAGGGCTGCTATGGCATTTGAGAAACAAGGACGATTTTTTGTATTATCTTTTATAAAAATCAAATAGCAATCTCCCCGTAAAGCCTACATTGTATAAGCTGGTTCTTAAATGCGCCGAGTGAACCGGTGTAAATGGTATAGATACATTGGGCAAGCATTCAAAGGAAAGTCTTTTACTCAAAGAGACATTGATTCCAGCCCCTATAGATGCCATTAAAAGAGTGGTTTTGAAACCCGGCTGATTTGAAACCTGTCCTTCGTTTTGAAAAAAATGATCATTGCGTTTCCAAAGAACTGACATGCCAAGATCAAGAACAAACTTTACCGGGGCTGTTTTACCTACATAAGCATATCCTACACCTGCCTGCCAAAATCCAAATTTGTACACAATTGTGGTCGTGTCGCGCGAATAACCGGTTGACCAATCTACTGCTGACTGTTTGTTTTCCCAGCCCATCTGCTCATATGCCAGCGTGCCATAGAACCTGTTAGAATTGTTTACCCATTTATGGACTGAGAATGCATAGCTGTAACCATATATAGGTCTTGTTTGCTGTACACGTTTATCCAGCTTTGATGCGTCGCTAAACGATGCCTCATCCACGTGAATACGCGCAAAAGCGATTTGTGGCGTAAAGCTCAGCGCACCCCCAAAATCTCTTTTTGATTCTATCACGGGTAACTTGTCGCCTGACGAAACAAGGCCTAATTGTTCCGCAATCTTAGAGTTTTCGTCCGTCAATTCTTGATTTGCAATTGAGTTTACGACTTTTCTTAAGGTATCCAATCTTAGACTATCGGATTTATTTGTGCTAAAACAAACGAGGGTATCGGTGCTCATTTCTCGAGAGAACACTGCTTTATTGCGTTTTTTGCGTCTATCAGATAAATCGATAGCGTTAGAACTAATTTCGAGTGCTTTTGCATTTATAATAGACCAGCATTTTCCATTCGCAAAGTACCTCAATTCCTCTATCCTAACATTAATGACTTGATTCGTTTTCCATTTATTCTGATACTGTCTAATGGTAGCAAGTTTGATTATTACAGTGTCCTTATGTGTCGTGTCTGCGCTCATTCTTTTAGATACGACTTCCTGGAAATTCCATTGATCTGAAATTGCCGGCACTTGCGCTATCGAAAATTTGCAAACGCAGATTACAAGAACAAGAAGAAATATTTTTTTCATGTTGAAAATCTGTTATTTTCTAAAGATGATATTGTAGTTATAGCCCACTTGTATTTGCGAGAAGAACGTATTGGCATCACCCTGCTGCCAGAAGAACCTTGAGCGCAGGAAAAGTTGGCCATTTCCGGTACGATCGGTCTCTATTCTTGCAAATAATTCGCCTATGTGCGACCCTCTTGCATTTTTTTCCAATACAGTGCTATTAAGGTCAGACTTTTCATAACTCATTACTTGTTTGTATTGATTATGAGTAAAGGCATAAGTCCTGTTATAGCTATAGCTGGCGCTAAAACCAATTCTCCGTTGCGAGAACAGCTCGAATGTTATTTTGGGGAACGTGAGCGTGATTGCGTCGCCGTCGATATGATTTACATTTTTTGTGTTAACCGGCTTGCCGTTTTCCACCGAGTAGATTGTATCAACAAGATTGGTGTGGCCATATCTGAAGCCAAAATCAACATAGACGGTAAATTTACCAGTGGGATAATCATACAGAAACGTATTCACATCAACCCCTATGTGCAAATTTTCATATCTTCTCAAATCAAGGTTGGAGATGTAAGATGGAGAAACGATAGCGCCGTTAACAATTGTATTGTTGTTCCTTAGCGCAAAGTCCTTTTGTTTGTCCTCTATTTTTGTAAGACCTCCGTAAAGATATAGATAGCTTAATGATGTAAAGTCTGCTCGGAAATGTCCAATTTGCTTTCTGTAAGTAATCAGATTAAAACGCTTTGCCACTTCAATTTGTATAAGTCCATTCGGTTTATTCTCATTCAATCCTTCCAGATCGGTGAATATTTTGCTTTCAAACAGATTGACATTTTGCTCTTTGCGTAAAGTGATAGGCCCCGAATCTGGCTTGTATTCATTGATAACGGTATCAGCCGGACTATAATCTCTTGTATAAAGATCAAGGAGGTTATCATATCTTGGCAATGCATCGCTCAGGTAGATAAACTTTCTACTTTCTCTATTTCTTTCAAAAAGAGGGATTGATTGAAATGCGGACAAATTGGTGATTGATGTAAATCCGAAAGCGTAAATATTTTCATAAATATCCACTCCGCCAACAATATTTCCCACCCATACTTGTACCCGTTCAAGATATCCGCGCTCAAATTGAACACTTATTTTTTCAATCTCGAAGAAACCTGAGTCCAGCATCTTTTTCTTTAACAGAACCTGGACGGAATCATAAGTTATTTTATAACCTGTCAACGTATTAGAGGTGTTTCTTAAGAGCTTGGTAAAATCGGCCAGAAGAGTAGTGTCGTTTATTAGGTTCTTCGGCCATTTCGAATTGTCTTTTTCAAGAGTGGCAATCTTCCCGTTAGAACTTATAATCTCTTTTTTGCCACTTTCAAGCTTCGCTTTCAACGTTTTTATTTCATCTTGATAAGTAGTTGTGTCTTTTTTCAGACTGTCAATGTCAATACCCCTAGCTTTGGTTAATAAGCTATCCGCGTTTTTAATCGATTTATTAATATTTGAAGTGTCTTTTATGAGACTGTCAAGATATACTTGTTGGGTCTGAATGTTTTTTTGACGGACGTTTAGGGTGTCTGCAAACATTGCAATCTTCTGAACTGTGCTGATCATAGTATTCATAGCCGATGTACCCATCTCGCCGGATTCTTTATATTCATCTATTGTTTTTCCCAAAAGAGCAAAGTCCTGATTTAAATTACTATTGTCGGTCCCTATTTTTAGTTTGATGTTTTTTAGTTCTTCAATAAAATTGGCAAGCGTTACCCGTTCAAAATTTAACCGTTGTTTGTTAATCTTCGCTTGAGTATTGAATTGTTCTAATTTTCTTATTCTCGTAGAATCATTCTTGCCACTTGTTTCCGGTCTTGTAATATTTCCCACATACAATCGTCCAATAGTAGGACCATCTTCATTTTTTTGATTAAGCGAGTAAAGCCATAGAAACACCTGATTGATGCTATATTCACTGAAATTAACACTGGAAGAGTTTTTAATGTTGTATTTAGTGGTGAGGCTGTCTCCCAATACAACAAGATTCAAGGGGAAGCCCATATCGACGGGTTCACTAGAATCGAAGAAAAAACTATATTTTTTTACTCCATTTTTCTCTTTGTATATCCCGGTCACAGTGAGTTTTATGTTATCTCCGGGAATAACATGACCGTTATCGTCCAATTTTTTCATATCGAACTTACGTGTATCCTGCACAGTTATATCAGCCTGGCACATTGCCTGTATACTGATCAATACCAGTACAAATAGTAAACATATCTTTCTCATCTGTTAAAAGTGTTTTTTTAGGGATGTAAGAATGGATCTTGTACTGTCGGCCAAATGTGGATGTAATTTCAGGCGAAATTGAAGACTGTCTTTGGTCTCAACAATCAGTCGTTTGGTGCCGGAGACGTCTATTGAATCCAGCATGAATTGTGAAAGCGTTTCTTTTGAAGTGGAAAGCATTCCGCTGAACGCATTTTTGTCCGGGGTAAACAATCCTATGGCATTGTAGTTTGCAGACTTTATTGTTTTGTATCGGAAAGTTGCTGTTCCATCAGCCAGAATATAACCTCGCACATTGCCATAAAGCGAGTCATCTCCCTCAAATACCGTATATCCATTTTCGTAAGCATTCGCCAGAGGGTTGAATGATATTTTGTCGGCACTAATGATGCCTACATTTATCAGGCTGGAGTCTAATTTAATATTTTTATTGCTCCACTTATATAATGTATCTGATGTTTGACCAGGCAGAATTCTGTTGTGAATACTATCTGTCAATTGCAGATCACAGTTGTCAAAAGTTTGCTCTGCGGCTCTGCATAATTCAACAACATAACTTAACCTGTTGATTGTTTCTGTGGAATTATTCTTTATGTACAGGACGACCGAGTTACTGTCTGCCGCTGTATTTCCTTCGAAAATAAAATCGACGGTATTTAAGCCGTTCAGTTTGGCGGAAATGACTAATTTTTGGGGAGGCGGTTCTTTTGGTGGAAGTTGATTAGAGTTCTTATTGCAGCCGTAACAGCATAGCAGTATAACCCCCACTACTGGGATAAGGTTTAGGTGCATTGGTTTGGTTTAGGTTTGTCCGGCTTAAAAATAAAACTTATTACGTATAATGCAAATAGTTATATGTTTATTTTGACAAGATCGTTGGTGCAATCCAGAATTAGGATGGATCATAATCGTTTCTGGCAGGGCAATAGACTAATTCGCAAAAAAAAAACGGTTGAGTGTAAAATAAATTACACCCAACCGTTTTGAACTTCAAAGTATTTTTTATAAAACAGCTATTCTGTTTTCCTTCAGCTTTATTGCTTATTTTCTTTTAGGTAAACCGGGCAATAGTTTAGTCCCATCCAGTCGTACTTTTTAAATTCATGCAGCAGACGCGGTTGGAAATCGCTCCAGCTTTTTTGCGCCGGTGCGGTCCACTGTACTTCACTCATCGCACTTAATCGTGGTAACATCATGTATTCAACTTTTGCAGGATTGCTGATGTATTCTGTCCACAGGTTAGCTTGTACGCCAATGATGTATTTGCCTTCTTCTGCCGATAACGCTGCAGGAACTGGATTGTAGCTATATACAGTTTCCACTGTCAACAATCCGCCGATGGTTAATGAATCTTCATTTTTTGAATTGGAATGGTCGAAATAGCAATAGCCGCCCGGTGTCATAATCACATTGTGATGTTGTTTGGCCGCTTCTATTCCACCCTCTTCTCCGCGCCAGCTCATTACGGTTGCATTTGGAGCCAGTCCACCTTCGAGTATTTCATCCCAGCCAATGATGCTTTTGCCTTTGGAGTTGATATATTTTTCCATTCTTTCAATGAAATAGCTTTGCAAAGCATGTTCATCTTTCAGGTTGTTTTCCTTCATTCTTTTTTGACACAAAGGACATTGCTTCCAGTTTGTTTTAGGACATTCATCGCCGCCGATGTGTATGTACTTAGCGGGGAACAACGGAATGATTTCATCTAAAACATTCTGCAGGAAAATAAATGTAGAGTCTTTGCCTGCACAGAAAACATCATCATGCACACCCCATGTCTCCTGCACAAATTTTACTCTGTTTTCCTGTTGCGCCTGTCTTACACTCTCCATTGAAACCATATTGATCGCCAAAGGTGTGGTGCGTTTTGGAAAACAGCTAAGCGAAGGATACGCAGCAATGGCAGCACTTCCATGTCCCGGCATTTCTATTTCCGGAATAACTGTAATGTAACGAGCCGCTGCATATGCAACAACATCTTTTACCTCCTCCTGTGTGTAATAACCTGATGTAGGTTTGTTGTCATTGCCTTTGCCCGGGTAGTGACCAATGATCTCACCGTTTCTTTTAGAACCGATGCTTGTCAACTCCGGATATCTTTTGATCTCAATGCGCCAGCCCTGGTCCTCTGTAAGGTGCCAGTGAAAAACGTTGAGCTTGTACATAGCCAGCAAATCAATGTATTGCTTTACAAAGTCTGCATCAAAGAAATGGCGGCCCACATCTAAGTGCGCGCCTCTGTAAGCAAAGCGCGGAGCATCTGTTACCTCTACTGCAGGCACGGAAACGGTACCTGTTTTTTGAATCGGCAACAATTGAATCAGTGATTGCACGCCATAAAAAACGCCTTCTTCATCGTCTCCAACAATTGATATGTGTTTACCCTGAACAGACAAATGATAAGCACCTTTAATAGCGTTATTTTTAGCAACTATTTTCAGTTCAATATCACCCTTGCCTTTGCTGGTTGTTACTTTGGTTGAAACGCCATACATTTTAGAAAGATAGTCTTTCAAAAATGTGGCTGACTTCGTAGTAGCGGTTGAAGTCTTAATACTTGCATCAGTTTTAATTACAAACGTACCTTTTCCGGCAACTGCTGAAACGGGTTTCGGCGTAATAAAAATGTCCTGTGCCGTGACACTTGCCAAAAAGAAAAAACTGGCTGCAACTGCAAACAATCTTGACGTCATGATTCCTGTTTAACTTTTATTTTTTAAATAGAGGGAACTTTAACTCTTATTCAATGGTTTCCTTACCGCTGATGTTCTTTGCTTCATTTGCAAGCAAATCAAACACAACAATCTTGTTCGCTCCTTTCTTTAACCAGGAAGCGGGACAATATAATCTTTGTTGTGGCCCAACATACCAGTAGCGGCCCAAGTTATGACCATTCACCCATACTATTCCTTTTTTGTACTGACTCATATTTATATAGGTGTCGGCTGTTTGTTGCAAGTTGAAGCTTCCCTGGAAAAAAGTACCACGACGACTCGTATCTATAGCTGCAGGTTTTACTTGCTCCACATATTTATCTTCAAATGGTAATGGATAAATTTCCCAATTCATCAACGTCATCCCATTTAGAGTAACCCTGTCCGTTATACCTTTTCTGTCGATCATAAACTGGGCAAAATTGATGTGTCCCATGCCTTCTACCAATATCTCCAATTCCGGTTCTTTCACATCAGTTTTAGGAAGGTCAACCGTCCAATGGCCGCCATTTCTAAAAATGGTATCAATAAATTTTCCGTTCAAAAATACCAGTGCATAATCATGTGGTTCGGTAATGGTCAGTTTGCCGCTTTTGTGCCCGATCAATTTTGTTTTGTACACCATCATTCCCTGGTTCTGGCCGTAGTATTCAAATGGTTTAGGCTGCGCAGCTTTTACCGGCTTTGGCAGATTGCTCCATACTGATGAATAAGCCTGCATAGTAAACTCAGGTATATTCATTGCCGGTATTGGTGCAGGTATTGCAGGTATGTCTTTTACATATTTGCTGATGAGATTGCGCAGCGCATAATATTTTGGCGTGGCACGGCCCTGTTCGTTTATAGGCGCATCATAATCATAGCTGGTAATATCTGGCTGGTATTGAGTGGCAGAAAAAGCATTGGCACCAGCCGTAAAACCAAAGTTGGTACCTCCGTGAATAACATAAAAATTGAAAGAGTGAGTGCTGTCCAGCAAGAACTTTATTTCTTTTAACAATCCAATGGTATCTGGTCTTGCCCATTTTTCACCCCAGTGTGTAAGCCAGCCGGGATATGTTTCACTGCTGAAAACCGGAACGCCAGGATTCGTTTTGGCAGCCAGTTTAAAATCGTTTGGATCTGAACCGGAATCAAGACCAACAGCCAAACCGGGCAATGAGCCTGCTTCCAGCATGTAGGTGGTAGCGCCATCTGCGGTGTAAAATGGCGTATTAATGCCATTGCTTGTCCAGTAGCCATGCAATGTTTTCAGGTACTCACGGTCGTTACCGAAACTGCCATATTCGTTTTCAATCTGCACCATAAGTATATTGCCGCCGTTTGTTACAAGATGCGGCTTTACAATGGCAGACAGACGACCCACATAACGCTTAACGGCAGTCAAGTAGGTGCTGTCCATGCAACGGAGTTTAATATCCGGAGTCTTCAAAAGATACGGAGGCAAACCTCCGAAATCCCACTCCGCACATACGTATGGCCCCGGGCGCAGCAATACCCACATTTTTTCTTCTTCACATATTTTTATAAAGTCACTGATATTTCTATTCTCCGTTGTAAAATCGAATTTCCCCGGTGTTGTTTCGTGGTAGTTCCAGAACACATACGCGGCAATGGTATTGCATCCCATGGCTTTGGTCATTTGGATGCGGTGCCGCCAATATTCTTTGGGAATGCGACCCGGATGCATTTCCCCACTTATAATCTGAAACGGTTTGCCGTCTAATAAAAAATCCTTTTTCCCTAAACTAAAAACATGTTTGCCCTGTGCAAAGCTGTTTGACAGCAAGAAAAAAGAGACGACAACAAAAAGTATTTTCTTTATCATTATTTGCAAATATTTCTTCTATTGATGATTGTGGCAGAGTATGTTATAAAAAATCTAAGATATTGACATAAATATATCAAACCGCGCGTCTAAAAATCTGATCAAACGATTGCGCAATTTTTGTCGTTCCTAAATCAATGGCTTTTTCTTCACTTTACCACTGGAATCAAAAACTCGTGGTGTTACACTTTTTATAAGCCAACAATTTTCTTTTAATCTCTTGTCACCTGATTCCTATTTACTTTCATCGCAAATGGAAATCAGCTTGACTGTATGAACGTTATGGTTATTGGCCGGAGCTCTTCTTTGCGTTGAGTGCCAGCTTCAACTATTGAATAATTTTTGAGCAAAGAAAAATAGTACAGCAAAATGTCAATATTCCACAGCATAATCTTTCTTAAATGGTTGCCCACTCCATGCCTTCCGGGAGGTCCAATCGGTGAAAGGCCCTGTCCAGAATAAATGATCAGATGGCAATCCCAGTGAAAGAAAGCTTAACGAAGTGATGTACATGCTGCCGGTATTTGAGTAATAATCAGCGAGAGTGGATTGATGTCCTGCGAAGCCCAGCTCCAGCCAGCCGTCTTTAGTAAAAACACCGGGTTGATCAAACATGCGTTTTTTAATCGCAGTTAAAGCGCATCGTACTTGTGGAGCTGTTACGCCATCCGGTAATTTTTCCATTAATGCAAGTTGCGCGAGTGGCTGAAACGCGCCGGTTCTATAAGTTACGGAACGACCAACCGCAGGGTAAGTTCCCTCGGGTGATATGAGGCGCTCCAAAAATTCTGAATATCGACGCATTCTTTTCAGTATGAGTTCATACTCTTCCTTACGGGCCTTTCCTTTTTGCACCATTACATGAAGGATATCAACCAGCATTGGATGAATCACGTATCCATTGTAGTAATCAAATGCGAAATGCGGGCCGTCGCTGTACCAGCCGTCGCCAACGTACCATTCATTCATCTTTCGCAGCGCGAAGTCTATGCGAAAAGGATCATAGGCTTCATCAATTGACAGCAGGAATGCTTCTACTGTAGCGGCAAACAACAGCCAGTTATTGTAAGATGGCTTCACGCGCCGAAGCTCCTTGAACTCATTGATGTATCGTTGCTTGGTTTGGTTGTCCAGCGGCTTCCATAAGGCATCTGGTGCCCTTAAAAACGCATGCGCTATATATGCCGCATCCACTAAGGGTTGCGGGCCTTCGTTCCATAATAAATAATCGGGATTGGCCGGATCAACACTATTGGAAAAACTTTGCAGCGATTGATCGCGCAATTGTTTTCTTTGTTTTCCTTCCTGTGTGGCATCGTCTGGAAGTGCCAGCCAGGGCGACATTCCGGCGATTAAGCGGCCAAATGCTTCCATATAAGCGACGGACTTGTTCCGGCCATCCCAAATAGGACTGTATTCAACGGGCATGTTTTTTCGCAATGTGCCTTTAGACAAATTACTGAGCACTGGCGTGGCTATTTTACTTAACACACTTACCCAGTATTCGCGATCCGCCGGAATTGCTGCTTTTTCTGACGGCAGTTCATGATCATTGGCAAATACTGTTTTTGCCGGTATAATGCCGCCGACTGCAATTACGGATGTTCGTTTAATGAAATTTCTTCTTTCCATGTTGTGTTTTAATAACTGAATAACTGAATGGACTGAATAACTGAAGTTTATGTGCATCTATCTTCAATTATTCAGTCCATTCAGTCTATTCAGTTTATTTAGTCATTCAATACATTCTTCCCTTGCAACAACCTGTTGTAACGCATTAGGGCCTCGAGCAAATAATAATCGGCATACACTAATGGCACGTCTATTTCACTATTGTGCGGGATGCTGCCCACGCTGTGTTTCAGCAAAAAGTTTCCGTTGGTGCCCGGCAATGCTTTGTACGCAGGACCAGTTAATGATTCCAGCATTTGCACTGCCGCATTATAATACGTTTTAGAATTGCGACCTACGTAAGTACTCAACTCAAATAATGCAGAAGCTGTAATCGCGGCCGCGGATGCATCACGATATTTTACCGTTACATTCTTTGCATATGATTTTATGCCGGGCACATAACCTTTCTCCATCGTGTTAAAATCCCAATATGGCACTTTATCTTTTGGAAGTTCTGACTGACTTAAATACCAGTCCGCCATTTTTTGTGCTGTTTCCAAAAAACGTTGATCTTTCGTTTCTCTGTAGGCCATGGTAAAGCCGTAAATGCCCCAAGCTTGCCCTCTTGACCATGTTGAATTATCTGCATAGCCCTGCGCTGTTTCCCTGCAGGTTACTGCGCCGGTAATGGTATCATAACACACTACGTGAAATGTGCTGAAGTCCGGGCGCACCTGGTTTTTCATAGCAGTTAACGCATGCGTTACAGCTATGTAACGGAAACTTGTGTCGCCTGTTATCTTCGAAGCGAAGAACAACAATTCAAGATTCATCATATTGTCAATGATGACGGGAAAATTATATGTTTTGTTATCGTGCCATGTTTTAAAAATATTCCATGACTTAATGCTTCCTGTTACCGGATTAAATCTTGTACTCAGGGATTTAGCAGATTGTATCAATATGTCCCGGTAAGCTTTGTTGCCGGTGAGTCTGTAAGCATTGCCGTAACTGCAATACATCATGAAACCCAAATCGTGGTGTTTTGTAAAATATTGCAAAGGCGCCAATCCTTCTGTCCACTTTATAGCTGCAGTTTTTAGCGTAGTGTCTTTCGTGTATTCATAAGCGTACCAAAGGCTGCCGGGAAAAAATCCGGAGGTCCAGTCGTACATATCTGTAGAGACTAATTTTCCAGCTTCGTTGATTGAACGTGGAAATGATTTTGTATTGCTTTTTGTTTCCTGCAACATCGCTTTCAACTGTCGCTGAGCATATTGGAAATTGTCTTCCACAAGCATTTTGTTTTTGCCATCTCTATTGTCATTTCTGAATGCGACGAGCATGCAGCAAAGTGCTGTTACTAAAAGAAAAAAACGACTCATAGGTTTTTGTATCATTAAATATTTTGTTAGTGTCACGCAAAAGCAATTTCTTATTCAGCTGCTTGCTTCAAAAACGACAGTTGTTATCTCTGTTGTCGGTTAAACGACCTTCGTGTATTTTTTTTCCGGCGCCTCGATTCAAGTCCCTGCGAATGGAAGCTGTACCTTCTACCTTAAGCTTGTTGAAAATCTATCGCTTCGCGATGTTTAACATGTCGCCCCTCTGGGGCTGGCTGTAGATTTTCGATATCGGTTTCTTTAGCTACTAACGTTTTGCCCCTCTGGGGCTTGCACCCTACAACCTTGACACTGTGTTTGATTTGCGGCATGTCAATTTGTAAAAAACAAACTTTGCAATTATGACAAGCCCCAGAGGGGCAAAACGTTAGTAGCTAATGCCAGACCATGACGAGTCAAATACCAGCCCCGTAGGGGCGACATGTTAAACATCGCAAAGCGAAATAGCTTCGACGTTTATCTAAAATTGATGATTATAATGCCGACACCAATCGATGCTATTTTTGCTGCCTCATTTTTTTCCCGTTGGCTAAAGCCAAACGGCAATGAACTATGTGTGACGGCGTTTGACTTCATTTTCTACACTTCAAATCTTGACCTGCTAATCTTTTATTTTTCATTAAACAACTGCCCATACTTCATTGCCATTTGGCTTTAACCGACGGAATAAAAAAACATTTTAGTAAACCCAACCCGGCGTTGGCGTCAGGTTTTTATTCAATTCTATTTCTGCTTTTGGAACGGGCCATGTGTACCAGTAATCGCCAATCCATTCGTAAGTAGTGCCGCCGGTGCTTTCTGTTCCACCCCATGCATGCTGTGCCACTTTCTGGTCAAACTTTGTTTGCTTAAGGGTTTTCCAGCGCATCTCGTCAAAGAAGTTTACGCCTTCTCCCACCAGTTCACGACGGCGTTCATCACGCACGTAATTCCGTGCTGTAGTTTGGTCGGCAAAGGAAGAAGCCATTGTCGGCATCGTTACCCTGTCTCTTACTTGTTTCACTTTGGCCATCGCTCCGTTGAGGTCGTTCATTTCAACCAAAGCTTCCGCCCACATGAGCATCACATCAGCATATCGAATGATCGGTTCGTCCACAGGATTTTGTTCCCTGCGTGCATATTCTAAACCATCTCCCACAAATTTTCTGTGGATATATTTGAATTCTGCTTGCGCATTACAACTCCCTGAAGTGTAGTAGGTGCTTGGCAAACTTGTATTTAAATTCGGTTCTGCGCCTGACTGGTCGATATAATACTTTCCTGTTACAGGGAACCTGTATGTATACATTCCTTCTGCAGTAGAGTTGCTGTTTACTCCTTTGAAGTTGGAGTATGGAGTAACCACATTGTAAGTTAAACGCGGGTCCCTGTTTTCATAAGCTTTTTTAAGACGCGCCTCGTTGCCTTCTGTCAGATACAGCGCCTTTGCTGTTGCGTTCAACTTGTTCAACTCTGTATTTACTGCATTAGTAATGGTAGAGTGAACCGCTGTTCCATTAACCGTTTGATCCCTGATGAAAAATACTTTCCTGTTGGCTGTACCCAATGCACTGATTGCGTCCCATTCAGGAATATAGTCTGACCAGCTGAAAGGTTTAACTGTGTTAGCGTCTACTTTCTCTTCATACAGATTTACCAGTGCAGGTGTTATCTGAAGATCTGTCCAGCATCCCCTGCTATCTTTTGATCCTTGTTGAAATGCTGCACAATATTTTTGTAGTCCTGTACCATAACCGGTTGGATCTTCAATGTACTGCACGCTTAAAATCATTTCCTGGCAACGTTCCTGTGCTACCTTGAATAATTGTTTGTAATCAGGGTACAGGCTATAACCCATCTCTCCTACTTTAGCAAAATCAGCCGCAGCGAGATCGTATTTTTTTGTAAGCAAATAGGCCCTTCCTCTCAAAGCATAAGCAGCCCCTTTGCTGGCGCGACCTTCGCCCTGGATCTGGTTATTTGGCATAGATGGCTCGTTGATCGCATCGGTAAGATCCTGGATCACCAACGCCCACACATCCGCTTCGGGACTTTGTCCTTTGTTGGCATCTGACGGACTGATTGGTTTGGTATAAACAGGCACACCTAAACCTTCACGACCATATAGTTCATTGAGGCGCATGTAAAAAAACGCACGCAAAACTTTGCACTCTGCAACGAGACGTTTCTTTTTGTCTTCATTCATAGGCGCTGCGGGAATGTTCGCAATGGCACTATTGGCGCGGTGTACACCATCGTAGCACCATTTCCATGTGAAACTGAAAAAACTATTGCCAGGCGTTACAGCACTGGAAAACAAGTTGTTCATATTGTACTCTCCCTGGCCCGTCATACCAAAACCCTCGTATCCATAATACCCGATGTTTGTGCTCGTTCCAATGATGCCATCACTCAGCACCGGATGTTGTAAAGAATAATAAACACCGATTACACCCTGATCAACCAGGCTCTCTGTTGTCCACATCGTACCGGAAGAAATTTTATCATGGGGTGATTGATCCAATATTTTCTCACAAGCAGGCATACTGATCAATGTGCAAATGATCGCTGCCAGGTATATTATATTTTTCATTATTTTTTTCATTGTTGGAGTTAATTAAAAAGTGAGTGTTACGCCTCCGGCAAACAATTTCGCAATCGGATAAACAATCAGAGAACTGCCCAATTCAGGATCTACACCCTGGAAGTCTTTATTCTTAAAGGTTAACAGGTTTTCTCCCGAAACAAAAAGACGCAAATTGTTTATTCTCGCACGGTTCATCCAACGCTGTGGTAAAGTGTATCCTACCTGCAACGATTTCAATTTCAAATAAGATGAATTATATAAATAGAAAGTGTTTGAAACCATGATGGAGCTTGCAGATAACAAACGCGGATACTTTCCATTCACATTCGCATTCGGATCATTCGCCGGATCGTAGTTGGCGTAATCCGTGTTTGCTTTTACGGCATCGTAAGAATAGAATTTTGTCCATGCATCTGCAGGCAATCCATCTCCGGTGTTGGCTAAGATTGAACCATTGGCACCGCGCTCATTGATGTAGCTAAATGCACCCAAACGTCCTGCCCACAGCATGCTAAGGTCGAAGCCTTTCCATGCGGCCGTCAGGTTCAAACCGAAAGTAAATTTTGGAGTAGTAGATTTTCCGGTGAACTCTCGGTCATCATCATTACCATATTTGCCATCGCCATTTACATCGGCCATTAGCATTTGACCGTACCATATATTGGCGGCGCCAGAACCTACCGTGTTATTGTTGAAGGAATAACCAGCAGCGACCATGGATTTCACCCATTCCAAATCTGCTTTGGAGCGTATCATTCCATCTTTTGGACCACCATTAGGATTAACTGTTCCGTCTGCTTTCATGTGGCTTCCGTCTCCTGAATAAGGTTTGCGTAAAAACCACTCATCTATCATGTGGCCCTCTACGCGACGCGTGTCTCCACCAGTTGATACATCCGCAAGGTTGGTATAGCGCCATGTCGGATTGCCGGTCAAATCAGGTTTTGAAACATCCTGTGCATAATTCAATTGACCCTTGAATTTAGTCACCTCGTTGGTGTTATAAGTAACGTTGGCGCTGATGCCATATCTAAAGTCAGAAACATGATCGTTCCAACCCAGTGTTAATTCGATGCCTTTGTTGCCCATTGATGCGGTATTCGACATTGGTGCGCTGATATTACCCATGGTTAGGTAAATGATAGCGGGCGTAAGAATGTCAGCCGTTTTGCGATAGTACATATCCAACTCTGCACTCAGGCGGCTTTGCATAAACCTCGCTTCAAGGCCGACGTTATATGTTGTAAGTTTTTCCCATGAAAGGTCAAGGTTCTGAATGGTTTGTTGTATCACACCATTGGCAACCTGTTCGTTGAAAACGTTGTTGACCTTCTGATACAAAGTTTGCCAATCATAGTTGCCACTCACTGTATTTCCCAAGGTGCCATAAGATGCACGCAGCTTCAAATAATTGACTGTTCTTTTTGAAGACTTAAAAAAAGGTTCATTGCTGATCACCCAACCTGCAGAAACTGAAGGGAAGATACCGTCACGATGACCCGGAGCAAATTTGGATGAAGCATCAGAACGCAGATTTGCTTCCAGCAAATATTTATGATCATAGGCATAGTTCACTCTTCCGAAATAGGATAACATGGCATATTCTTGCTTTGCAGAACTTCCGCTGGCGGGGCTTCCGATTGATTCCATAGTAGCTGCAGAAGTGATATCAGTAACGCTCCAGTCAAGCAAGCCTTTTTTAGTTGCGGCAAATCCACTGTTTTGGGCATAGTATTGTTCATAGCCAAACAAACCACCCACATCGTGTTTGCCAAAGGAGCGCGAATAACGCAACAACAGGTCTGCTGTATAGCTGGAAGAGTTATACGCATAGCGGTAAGAAGTCGCTTGGTCAAGGTTTCCAATGCCTTCTTTCGGATTGTCAAAACTTTCGCGGAAGCTGTATCTTGGTTGATTCTGCGAATAGTTTTCATCTTCACGCATGTACTCGCTGTAGTTGAATCTTGCTTCAGCAACAATTCCTTTCCAGATGTCTGCATTTGCATACCATGAAGTATTGATGCGGGTGAAATTATTCATCCCTCCATTTGCCGCTACCTGTTGCAGGATGTTGTCTTTTTGCGTTGTGTTAGGATCTTCACTGGCGCCATATTTTCCATTATATATAGGTGTTATGGCAGGAAAAGCCTGGAGCAAATAGGTCATTGATGTGCTGCCTGGTTGTTTAAACTCTTTGGTGGCATAGGTTTGCGTTCCAAAGGTTATGAGGTCAGCAATCTTTGTTTCCAGGTTTACACGCACATTATAACGTTGCATACCGGTGTTTGACAAAGTACCAGGATTGTTTTGATAACCAAGCGATGTCATGTAAGATGAATTCTTACCACCGCCGGTAACGTTAACACCATATCGTTGATAATAGTCAGGTTGGAAAAGGATTTGGGCCCAGTCTGTATTTGGATATGCCAGCCAGTTGGGAATTTTTTGTCCCGTTACCGGGTTCGTGTAAATGCCATTGGGGTTTGCATCTGCAGCGCGCCAGTCATCGATGGTAGCCTGCGCATAGTCGGGAGATGTTGTAGTGGGGTTAGCATTTACTTTAGCTATGTTATGCAGTTGCATCCAGTCTGCCGTGTTCGACATAAATTTCAAATCCGTAACAGCCTTTTCGCGGGCATACATCGCATTGAAGGTCACTTTAGGCGCTTCATTTTTTTTGCCCTTTTTTGTGGTGATCAAAATGACACCATTTGCCGCACGCGATCCGTAAATGGATGCTGACGCTGCGTCTTTCAGAACGGAAATGTTTTCAATATCGTCTGTGTTCACCGGTACCATGTCAGCAATCACACCGTCCACCAGGATCAGCGGGTCGCTGTTATTGAATGAACCGGTACCACGTATGCGTATGGACACGCCTTCGTCGCCGGGGTTGCCCCTTCCCTGTGTTACGCTCACACCAGGGGCTGTTCCGCCTAATGCAGCGGCAAGGTTCATTACCGGGCGATTGGTAACTTTATCTGCAGCAATGGTAGAAACGGAACCCGTTAAGTTGGCTCTTTTCTGCGTGCCATAACCCACCACTACCACATCGCTCATAGTTCCATCTTTGGATTTCAATGACACTTTAAAAACAGTTTGGCCGCCCACAGCTATTTCCTGCGTTTCAAAATTTACAGAAGAAAATAGTAAGATATCTCCCGCCGATGCGTTGACAGAGAATTTACCGGCATTGTCGGTATTAACGCCACCGTTTTTGTTTTTTACCGTAACAGAAACACCTGCCAGCGGTTGGTTTTTTTCGTCGGTCACAGTGCCGGTTAATGCTCTTGTCTGTGCCGAGAGCAGTAAAGGAAATAGAAAAAGGAGGAGACTTCCCACTATACTTTTTATATAGCAGTACTTGTAATCATAACTAAGCAATCTCATAAGCTTGATTTTTGGTGAATGGTTTTTTACATTATTGTAAAGGGAAATTTTGGTTCATACGTGCGGTGCACGTGGTACTACAAAAATCACCGGCAAGCCACGAGGGATAGGGCGAAAAGTCTAAATATTTAGGGCGAAAATTTTAAACGCTTATTTAATTGATTGGTTATCAATGAAGGGATTTGCGTGATGGATAAAAAAATTCCACTACAAAATCAGGGATGAATTCCAATTACAGCTACCTTCATTTTTATCTTGCTAAACCAAACGATTGCTTGCGAATGTCTACTGCTGAGAGGGCCAATAGTATGTCAACTATTCCAAAACGAACTGTCTATCTTATATTCTGCTTTATGCTGTTCCTCAAAATGGAAGGGCAAAACATTGCATTCAACCACCTTACGGTTGAACATGGCCTGTCTAATAATGCGGTTCTTTCGATAACCCAGGACAAACAGGGTTTTATGTGGTACGGTACTTCTAACGGGTTGAATCGTTACGACGGACACGTTTTTAAGGTGTATAAAATGAATCCGGCAGACAGTACTACCCTTTCCAGTGATAATATTCTTTCTCTTTTTTGCGATAAATCAGGTACGCTCTGGATAGGCACTTCTAATGGGTTGAATCAATATGATCCCAAAAAAGATGCGTTTGTAAGAGTGCCATTGAAGATAAATAATGAGGTTGTTAATGGCCGTGTGGTACACTGCGTTTATGAAGACAGAAAAAATAACCTTTGGGTAGGCACGCAGAACGGCGTGTATCTGATGTCTGACCGAAAAGATTTTACATGCCAGCCTTTTCTCGTTGCAGCACCGGGAAATCCAGGTAATACCATCTACAGCATTTTTGAAGATCACATTGGTCAACTATGGATTGGCACCAACAATGGGCTCACCAAAATGAAATGGGTAAATAATGGGTTTACAAACGAAACATACCGGCATGATCCTGCCAATCCCGGAAGCATAAGCGCGAACTACATTACCAGCATCGTAGAAGACTCGTCTGATAATTTATGGGTCGGCACGCAAAACAGTGGTGTTAATTTATACAACCCGTCTACCGGATCATTTTTGCATTTTTCGCATAACACTACGCAATCAACCGGCATCATAAATAATAACATCCGCCAGATTATTGCAGACAAAGCAGGCAAGATATGGGTGGCCACGCAGGAAGGACTCAGCATTATAGAAATGCCTGGCGGAAATATTCATTCTTACCAACATGACATCAGCGATAAAAAAAGTCTTAGTCAAAATTCGATATACAGCCTTTTTGTAGATGCCAATGGTTCGGTTTGGCTGGGCACCTATTTCGGAGGCGTCAATATTATTTATTCATACAACACGAGCTTCACCATACTGCAAAACAAAGACAACCGATTTGGCATAAATAACAATGTGGTGAGCAGCATTGTAGAAGACAACAAACACAACTTATGGATAGGCACCGAAGGCGGAGGCTTGAATTATTTAGACAGAACGAACGGCTTGTGTACGATCTATAAAAACAAGCAGAATGATCCGTCAAGCCTGGGTTCTAACCTCATTAAAGTAATATGCAGCGATAGAGATGGCAATATATGGGCCGGCACACACGGCGGAGGATTAAACTTATTTGATGCAGGTTCCAAAACGTTTAAAAGGTTTGTGTTCACCGACAATGATCTGACAACCCTGAACAGTGAGATACTTGCTTTATTGGATGATAGTGAGGGAAGATTTTGGGTAGGTTCCAATAACGGGTTGTTTATATACCGGAGAAAAGGTCATGCGCTGGAACCCTTTGATAAAAAGGAACTGAAAGGTGCGACTGTAAACGGAATGGCAAAAGCGCTACTGGAAGATTCCAAAAAAAGAATATGGATCGGTACAGTATCAGGACTGTATGTTATAGAAAAAAATGAGATAAAAGTCATCAACTCTGAATATCAAGTCAACTGTATCAAAGAAGATATAAGAGGTAATATTTGGCTGGGATTATACAATGGTGGACTGGCAATGTATGATCCGGTAAAGGGAAGTTTTATTCACTATACAGAAAAACAGGGCCTGCCAAATAACAACGTACTGGGCATACTGGAAGCAGATGAAAAAACGCTGTGGCTGAGTACCGATAATGGGCTTGTAAAATTTGTTCCTTCGCAGAAAAGCGCACAGACTTATACGGTAAGTGATGGACTTGCAGGTAATGAATTTAATTACAACTCTTTTTATAAAGACAGCAGAGGTGAGTTCTTCTTTGGCGGTTACAATGGTCTCACAAGCTTTTTTCCGGATAAAATAGAAACCAATAAGTATGCAGCGCCCATCGCATTTACCGGGCTAAAGTTATTTAATAAACCCGTTGACATTAATGGAGAAGATGGTCTGCTTCACGAGAACATAGGATATTCGAAGAATATAAATTTCCGTTACAACCAGAATGTTTTTACCATTGAGTATGCGCTGCTCAACTTCATTAAAAGTAACAAAAACAGGTACGCTTATAAACTCGAAGGATTTGACAAGAACTGGAACGAAGTAACTTCCACTTCTGCCACTTATACCAATCTTCCTTCTGGCTCATATACATTCCTTGTAAAGGGAGCAAACAACGACGGCGTTTGGAGCGAACCTGCAGTTTTGAAGATAAATATATTGCCTCCGTTCTGGCGCACGTGGTGGGCATATGGTATTTACGTTTTAATGCTTGCGGCTGTTGTCTTTTTTGTAACACGCTTTTTCTTCCTTGGTGCCTTGATTAAAAAGGAAGAAGAATTGCACCAGGCAAAGCTGAATTTGTTTACCAATATTTCACATGAAATACGCACCCACCTTACGTTGATAATGACGCCAATGGATAAGATGCTGGACAAGGAAGCGAAGGACAGCATAACCTATCAACAACTGACCAATGTAAAAAGTAATGCCAATCGTTTATTGAAATTGGTGAGCGAACTGATGGATTTCAGAAAAGCAGAATCCAATCATTTAAAACTTCATATCAGCAAGCAGGATCTTATTCCTTTCCTGCAAGATATTTATGCAAGCTTCCAGGAATTGTCGCTGGCAAAAAACATCAGTATATCTTTCCTTCACAATGCAGAATCCGTTCCGCTATATTTTGATAAAGGGCAATTAGAAAAGGTCTTCTTCAACCTACTGTCGAATGCTTTTAAGTTTACTCCCGAAGGTGGACAGATACGCTTGAACGTGGAGCAGAAAGAAAGCTGTGTGCAGGTAACTGTAACAGACAATGGCAGAGGCATAGCGCCTCAATACATCGACAAACTGTTCACTAATTTCTTCCAGGTCGCCGATCATGGTTTGCAGAATACCGGCTATGGTATCGGGCTCGCTTTGTCAAAAAATATTGTTGAACTACATAAGGGAACAATTGCAATAGAAAGCGATCCTGCCACATCGGCGAAGGAAGGTAAAACCTGCTTTACAGTAACATTGCTGACAGGCAATAAACACTTTGAAAATAGCCAGTTTATGTTGGAAGCAGCGCATGATGAAAAAGCGATTGAAGCAGCGCACAAACCGGAGACGCCTGTTACGGCTGGCGTTCCATCACATAGCAATGATGCAGAGACGCCCTATACAATTCTTATCGCAGAAGACAATGCTGAACTGCGGGCAATCATTCGCGAAACTTTGGAAGGCAAATATCATATTCTTGAAAGCGCACATGGATTACAAGGCTGGGAAACAGCCATAGAGCAAATTCCCGATTTGATCATTAGTGATGTGATGATGCCACAAATGGATGGCTTTCAACTTTGTCACCAATTAAAAACAGATGAACGAACCAGTCATATTCCCGTAATCTTACTCACCGCAAAAAGTTCACAAACCGACCAGGTAAGCGGTCTGGAAACCGGCGCTGACCTGTATTTGACAAAACCATTTAGCACAAAAATTCTGGAACTGAATGTTCGCAACCTGCTGGCATCACGCGAAAAAATGCGACGCAAATTCAGTCTGCAAATCAACCCCGCATCGATTGAAAACGCAGTCGCTGAGACTGTGGAAGAAACATATGTTAACCCTGTAGATAAAGAGTTTTTAGACAGGGTCATCAAACTGATAGAGGACCACATGGACGATCCTGCATTTGGCGTGGACATGTTATCGAAAAAAGTAGGCATGAGCCAACCTGTGCTATACAAAAAATTAAAAGCCGTTACCTCCATGTCAGTAAACGACTTTGTAAAATCACTACGAATGAAACATGCTGCGCATCTATTGCAGCAAAAGCATTTGGCAGTGTATGAAATAGCGTACACTGTAGGATATAGTGACAGCAAATATTTTAGTAAAGAGTTTAAAAAGATTTATGGGAAGTCGCCAAGTGAGTATGCGGAGTAGCGAGCATTAATACAAAATTGTCAGATCAAATTTCTGTCAATAGATACTACCTTTGCTTCATGCTATATCGCTTCCCGCCTTCTCCTTCCGCAATAGATGATTCTTTCCTCGCCAGCACTACCGAGGTGTTTGCTAAGCTAAAACAGGAATCTAGCGCGGGAAAACGAACGGTGATGTTAACAGAGCACACGCTCATCTTTGTGCTCAGAGGTGTGAAGCTGCTGCACTTTGCACACGAAACCGTTCGCGTGTCGCCGGGAGAAGTATTTCTTCTTCGCAAAGGCATTTACGTAATGGCGGAATACATTGAAGAGGGTCTGGACTATGAAGCGATGATGCTTTTCCTGCCGGGTGCGTTATTGCGTAAGATGATTTCACAAGGGCGCTCCAGCATTACTTTACCGGATGATCGCTGTTTGATATTTCCCGCAACTGCCATGGTGAATGTATTTAAGGAGGGCTTCCGTCAATACTTTTCGCAGCGGCCGCTACACATGGAAACATTGATGCCACTAAAGCAGCAGGAAATTTTATGGCTGCTCCTCTCCGGCCCGCAGGGAAGGATGGTGCAGGCTTTCATCCAATCGGCTGTGCGTGCCGAGCCAACAGATATTGATCATGTTTTGCGTGAATATCTATTGCAACCGGTGAGCATCGCAGAACTGGCTGCACTCGCCAATTGTAGCCTGGCCAAGTTCAAACGCGATTTTCAGCAACGTTATAAATGCGCGCCGCGTCAATGGATCAACCAGCAACGTCTGCAACATGCACGCATGCTCTTACAAAATACAAGTAAGCAAGTGGCGGAAATAGCGATGGACTGTGGTTTTGAGAGTACTTCTTATTTCATACGCATTTACAAAACCTGCTATGGACATACGCCTGCGCAGGAAAGAGCCAAAATTACTATAGATTGAGCCATCCGGATTAACTGCAGAAGGGCCTTGCGTTGCAACTTTACGGCAAATATTTTACTATGAAAATTTTAGTGATTGGTGGGCAAGGTACCATCGGGAAACGTGTGTGCACGGCTTTTCTACAGCGCGGACATGAAGTGATCGTTGCGGGCAGAACCACAGGCGATATACGTGTAGACATCAGCGCGCCTTCTTCTATTGAAACGATGTTCAACAGCACGGGTGCGATTGACGCTTGCATCTGTACGGCTGGAACTGGCTACTATGGCTCGTTTGAGACAATGACCAGTGAAATGATGCTGCCGGGTATTGAGGGCAAACTACTTGGACAAGTGAATCTTGTGTTGCTGGGCAAGTCCTGGCTGAATGAAGGCGGCTCTTTCACACTCACCAGTGGCATAGCTGCGCAGCATCCTGCACGCAATGGCTCTTGTGTAGCAATGATCAATGGTGCTGTGAATAGTTTTGTATTAGCTGCCGCGCAGGAACTGAAAGGAGAAAGGCGCATCAACGCGGTGAGTCCGGGGCTTGTAGAAGATAGTCAAGAGCGTTATGGTGCCTTTTTTCCAGGTTACAATCTTGTTCCGATGCAAAAGCTGGTGAATGCTTACATCCTTAGTACAGAAGGCGCAGTGAATGGCAAAATCCTGAAAGTGTACTCTTGATAGAATACCCGTAAAGCAAAGCGGCAGCGGGTTGTGAAGACTCGCTGCCATTTTTTTGCATTCTGAAAAACGCATTTTAAAATGTGGCAATAGCGTAATTGCAACGACCTGCTACCTGATTTTTTATACAGAGAACCATCTCGGCAGTGTTGTTTTATATAATTTCGCGGGCTTGCAAATTGCCTCTTTATAAACACAAACAAATATTGGATAACCTTCTGAAATCGATGAACAATAATTCACTTACTACAAAACCACATTATCCTATACTTGACGGCTTGCGCGGTGTAGCAGCACTGGTGGTGGTTGCCTTCCATCTTGCCGAACCACTTGCCAGCAGTCATCTCACAAACCTCGTCAATCATGGTTATCTCGCAGTCGATTTCTTTTTCTTATTGTCTGGTTTCGTAATTAGTTATGCCTATGATGACCGATGGAATAAAATGACTTTCTCCGGCTTTTTCAGACGACGTGTAGAAAGGTTGCAGCCGTTGGTTATTCTGGGAATGACGTTGGGAGCGATAGGCTTTTATTTTACAGATTCTACCATTTGGCCGCTTATACATACAGTGCCTGTGTGGAAGTTATTTGTGGTTATGCTTATTGGGTATACAGTGTTGCCTGTTCCGCTGTCTTTAGATATACGCGGCTGGGAAGAAATGCATCCGCTCAACAGTGTAGCATGGTCATTGTTTTTCGAATATATCGCCAATATCTTGTATGGTCTCGGTCTTAGGAAATTATCTAAAACAGGCCTGTCCATTTTAGTTGCATTGGCGGCTATTGTGCTTGTTCATTTTGCGTTAACCAATCCGAATGGAGATTTAACAGGCGGCTGGACACTAAATGCAGAGCACATGCGCATTGGTTTAACGCGAACCATCTATCCCTTTTTTGCAGGCTTATTACTATGCCGTGTTGTTAAAACGACAAACATAAAGAACGCATTTTTGTGGAGCAGTTTGTTGGTTATTGTTCTGCTATTTATGCCAAGAATTGGAGGCGCAGAAAATCTCTGGATGAATGGACTTTATGAGTCAATATGTGTTGTTATCATTTTCCCTGTGATCGTGTACCTCGGTGCAAGCGGAAAGGTTGCCAAACAACTCGAAGGTAAAGTATGCAAATTTCTTGGCGACATATCCTATCCGCTTTACATGGTACACTACCCTCTTGTTTACTTTTATGTCGCATGGATCAGTAATCACAAAGGCGTAACAATTTTGCAGGCATGGCCATATGCATTGATGGTCTTTGTTGGCGCTATCGTGTTGGCTTACGTGAGCTTAAAACTGTATGATGAACCTGTTCGCAAATGGCTTCGTAAAAAAACGAAATCCAAAAGCAGCAGCCTACAGCAACCTGAAAGGCTAGCGGAGAATAGTTTTTAAAACGTTTGACAACAAAGGATTCACATCGTCAGTTCTCCATTTAATAAACAAGCTGGTTTCAAAAGAAGTGCTGATAAATCGTATGCCTGGAATTTCATGATGCTTGTATGAATCCGGCAGAACGGCGATGCCCAATTTTTTTCTTACCAATGCGATGATTGCAGAACCAAAAGCTGACTGCAACGAAACGTCAGGGATGATGTCATAGGAATTAAACATTTGCTGGATAATGTCACCATAACTGCTGCCTTGATCAATTGTAGGCAAGATTAATTTTTGTGTCCGCAAGGATTCTTTGGAGATATCTTTTATTCTTCGAAAAGCATGATTTTCAGGAACAACAAAGGCGAGATAATCTGTGTAAATTTTCTCTGCTTTTATATCCGGTGTAGGATCAAAATCCCTGCTTATCGCCAGATCAATTTTATAATTTCTAAGAAACTCATGCTCATTTTCATACATAACCTGCACCAGCCTGATTTGAAGCAAAGGAAATTTTTTCTTGATTCGTGCAAGTATATCCGGCATAAGTGAAGCCGATATTGAATCGGGGTGGGCAATTGTTACAGTGCCGCTTTCGCCCAAATGCAGGCGTTGTGCGTACTTGTGCAGGTAGTCGATCTTATTGAATTCAACTTCCCATTTCTCTTTTAAGAACCGGCCAGCCGGAGTGAGTTGCACATTTCTCTTATCACGCTCAAATAGCAACAGACCCAGTTCACTTTCCAAAGCCTGTATCTGTCGTGTCAGTGCAGACTGTGTAATATTCATTTTCGCAGCCGTGTTCCAGAAGTGAAGCTCATCGGAAAGCGCCAAAAAATACCTGATTTGTTGTAAATGCATTAATGCAAAATACGCATTAATAAATAGCAAAATAGCATTTTATTGCATTTATCAGGTTGTTAGTTTTGTAGGCATGAAAAGAAAGGATATTTTTTTGCTTTTACTAATACTGGGAACTGCTTTTTGGGGTATATCTTTTCCTGTAACCAAACAATCGATGGGCTCCTTGCCGCCTTCAATATTTTTGTTTTTCAGATTTCTGCTGGCAACAATTATACTTACGATTATTTTTTGGAAGCACGTAAAAACAGTGGATCTGTCTTCTATTAAGATCGGTGCGCTTCTGGCGATTCCTCTTTTATCTGGCATTCAACTGCAAACCCTTGGCATCAAACACAGCCCTGCATCTCAATGCGCATTCATAGCGGGCCTTACAGTAATTATTGTTCCGCTGACTAAGCTTGTTGTGTTTCGAAAAGCAGCCTCGCTCAAGCTCTGGCTTGCAAGTCTTGTGGCGCTAACCGGACTATTTATTATTTCCGTAAAAGAACATTTCGTTATCGCCATTGGAGATTTGTACACGATTCTGGGTGCTTTTGCTTTTGCCGCCTATTTGATTATGGTGGAAAAATTTGCGGCCAAATATAATATGCTTAAAACAATGGTGCCGATGCTTGCCACCTGTACCCTTTTAACTGCATGTCTCCTGGGCGTGACCAATACCCAACAAAACTGGGTACCAACGGATCGTGTGTTTTGGATTGGCATTGCGTTTTGTGCGCTATTCTCAACCGCTTACATGTACACGATCTCCAACGTATCTCAACGCTACATTTCCGCAGAACGAATTGCCATTATTTACTTGTTTGAGCCGGTTTTCGGCGCCATAGCGTCTTACTTTATTTTGGGTGAAACGCTGACTATCAGAATACTTTTTGGCGGGAGTTTAATATTGATTGCCACGCTAATTAGTGAGATCGATTTTCGCAAATTGACGGTACAATGGACAACCAAACGCAATCCAGCGCTTGCAAAGTCAGCGAACATTTTAGATAAATAATCAAGTAATGGAAAATATAAAAATAGAAATTGCAACAGAAAACAATGTGGTTGAACTGCAAAAAATTGGCAGCAAAACTTTCTCTGAGACTTTTGCCCCATACAACTCCGAAGAGGATATGGCAAAATACTTAGCGGAGTTTCTTTCTATCGACAAACTTTCCGAAGAATTAAACAATGCACACTCCAAGTTCTATTTTGCTACACTGGACAATTCAATTATCGGTTATGTAAAACTAAATTTCGGTGAAGCACAAACTGAACTTCAGGATAGCAATGGCCTTGAAATAGAACGCATTTATGTTTTGAAAGAATATTTCGGAAAGAAAGTTGGTCAGGTCCTATACGAAAAAGCGATACAGGAAGCTGAAGAAAAAAAACTGCATTACATATGGTTAGGCGTTTGGGAAGAAAATCAAAGAGCCATAAGTTTCTATAAAAAAAATGGATTTGTTGCATTTGACAAACACATTTTTAAATTGGGCAATGATGAACAAACGGACATCATGATGAAGAAGATTTTAAAAGCGCAATAAATGCAATCCACTTACGAACAACGCGATTAGTCCCGCTTGCAAAGTTTGGCGATATAAAGGACAGACTAAATCGTAAATGGCTTAGCCTCTTTTACCATTTCTTTCTTAATGCCATCTAAAACGTCTGTCAGGTAAATTTTCAGTTTCGAAGCTTCTTTATTTTTCGAAACTTCTGTGTGGTTCTCAGCTGAAAGGACTGCTTTCTGTTTGTATCCAGATGCGGCCATCCAAAATCATTTTGACCATCGGTGACGCAATAAATTGAATAAGAAGTTATCGGTATAAAATAACGACAATAAAATTAGAGAAAGAGAGAGGATACAATGAAAATGCCCTGAAAAATTATTTCAAGGCATTTCTTACATCATCTGTAAATCAAAATTTACAAGGTCTATTATCAAATACCATCATCAGCGATACCTCCTTTTTTTCTACGGTCATCCTGGGTCTGAGGCGATTCTTTACTTTTTGTGCAGCTAATTACAGAACAGGAGATCATCACAAAAAGAGAGAAATAAATCAGTTTTTTCATACTAAGAGTTTTTATACTTATCAATATAATTTTTTGCGACAAGAAATGAAAACTTTTTGAAGAACTATTTTTCGTGGCATGTTGGAAAGTAAACACGTCGTCCAAAATCTCAGATTTCCCAAAATAGTTTTCCTCTGCTTTTTAAAGAGGGAACAATTCAGAGAGTTTCTTTTCCAATGCTTCTGCTCTCAGGTTCTTTGCAATGATTTTGCCATTTGGGTCCAACAATACATTTTGTGGAATGGCGCTGATAACATAGAGTTTTGCAACTTCATTATCCCAACCTTTGAGATCTGAAACCTGTTGCCAGGTTAGTTTGTCGTGTTGAATGGCAAGCAGCCAATTCTTTTTGGTTCTTTCATCATCAAGAGATACACCTAAAATATCAAATCCTTTTTCGTGAAACTTTGCATACGACTTCACCACATTAGGATTTTCCGCGCGGCACGGACCGCACCACGATGCCCAAAAATCAACCAGTACATATTTGCCTCTGTAGCTTGAAAGTTTTACCGGATTTCCCAATGTGTCATTCAGCGCAAACTCGGGCGCCATAGTTCCAACAGCAGTGTTTTGTAGCCTGGATAGCATTATTGCATAGTCTTTACCGGCAGCGCTGTTTTTCAAACTTTCCTGAAATGAATTAAACAATGGAGCCACTACATCGTAATCAGGTGTTGACCCGCCGAACCTCTTGAGGGCATCAAGACTTACTATATTATCATTATGAGATTTTATGAAAGAGAGATAAGCAGTCTTTTGCTCTTCCATAATAGCATTGTATTTTTTATCGAGTACAGCTCTTACTGCTGTGTCCTTTTGTTTTTCTGGCGGCATGGCACTGTAGTCAGCCATGAATGCGCTCATTTGGTCCGTAGTTGGCTTCAATGCCATCCTGAGCGTTTGATAGTCATCATTGATCTTACCCGAAACTTTGGAGTTTGAAAGGGAATCTTTTCCCTCAATTTTTATACTGCCTGGTTCCAGGTAAATAGTTTTTCGCTGTACATTTTTCCCGTTGGTTCCACCCCCTGTGTAGTTAAACAATAGTGTTGCCTGTATGGGTGCTTCAATGCTTCCTTTGAATGCAAATTTTCCATTTGTAATTTTCGTTGAATCGGAAATACTTTGACCGTTTTGACGATATGACAGATAAGCCATTGCCGGCGCATTTATATTTCCCACTTTTCCTTTGATAGAAAAATCTGCTTTCTTCTGCGCCAGCAATGTGCCGGGCAATAAAACAGCAAGACCGATTACGCTTAATTTCATTTGTTGTTTGTTTAAAAATTTTAGGTGCCTCAAGGCTAAACGAAAACATCCGTTAATTTACCCCACTCAAATACAGATTTATTTTTTTTCGGCAGTTAACTTTGCCAATCTTGCTCTGTAGGAATCAATGGAAGCTATCAGCGCATCAACCGACTTTGTTGATTCATTATTCTTGATCGCGTTGGCACGCATTTCATTTGCTACTTCCTGGGCCTTATCGCAATGATAATTTCTCACAAGAATATAGAAGTAGGTGTTTAAATATTTAGGATCAGGATTTCGTTTGAGCAGATCTTCCATCCATTTGATTCCTACCAGGCTCTGGTCCGGTTTTCCTGTGCAATTGCCCAACAGGCTCGTTAAGGCAAGCGTATAGCTATCATTGTTCTTACCGTATTTCTGCAAAAAAACATCTGCACGTTTCATGTACTCATCAACATTTATGTTGCCGGTGCTATCTTGTACTTCATACGCGCTAAAGAACATTGCGAACTCATTGTAATACGGATAATTTTTAGCCTTGAATTTCGCCTTGGCAATTTCATAGTCTTTCCTTGTCGCAGGATAAATCATGTTCTTTAAATACCATAAATAGGAATCAGAAATGTACTTGCTTACCACTGCATTCCCGACCGTCTTATCATATTTTTTAACGTTGGCCTCGATGTATTCGAATGAAGGGGTAAACGGATTGGGCTTAACGAGTTTAACAATCTCAAACGTGTTTTTTGTTACCTTATCAGAAGGCGTCAGCTCACTAAAATATTTATTGAAATCATTGTTAAGCTTTTCACCTCTGTACGCATCTTTAAGCGCTTTGAAGTACTTAGTTACAAATGCGTAGTCACGGTTACCTGCGTTCCACTCTTTGATGAGTGAAAACATGTTTTCATCCGGATTTAATGCAATTTTTCCCAACTCAATAAATCCTTCCGGACTCGTGGAACCTGCCGCACTATGAATCATGTTGCCGTCTTTATCAAGGTACATTAACGTAGGGTATGCGTAAATCTGGTATTGTTTTCCCTTCTCCACTCCCACTCCTTTATCATCGCATTGCACTTTACAGTTGATAAATTGTTTGTTGTAAAAACTGGCCACATTCTCCTGCGGAAATACATCTTTGGCCATCTCTTTACACGGTGCGCACCATGAAGTATAAAAATCTACAAAAACAGGTTTGTTCTCAGCCTTAGCTTTTGCCAGTGCAGAATCAAGGTCATGCATGAATTCAATTCCCTGCGCATAGATCATAGCAGGTGCGCAAATTACGCACAGCATGAGAATGAACGTTGTTGTTATTTTATTTCTATTGAACATAAAATTCATTTTTTTGATGAGTGTGCTTTTTACTTTTCACTTTTGCCTTCTCCTATAGATAAGCGCCATTCTGCACCAGTTTTGGATTGTTGTTGATCTCTATATCCGGAACAGGATATAATTCACTGCCGGGCTTCCATGTTTTATTGGGAGAAAGAGGTCCTAACACAGCTTCTGCTCTGTTGGTTCTTTTGAGGTCCAGCCAGCGGTGTCCCCATTCTGCAAAGAATTCAACTTGTCTTTCTTTTTCGAGCGCCAGGATTAATGAAGCCTGATCTGTCGCAGTGGAGCCAAGTAATCCTGCACGTGTGCGAACTGTGTTCAAATCATCAATTCCAGGTTGCACTTTGCTTCCACCCTGACGTGCTCTTGCTTCTGAACGAATCATGTATTGCTCAGTAAGTCTGAAGACGATGTAGTATTCAGTAACAGCGCCTGCTCCCGCTTTATATTTAGATGGAAATGCCCATGCTGGATATGCAGGATTGCTAAATCCGATCCACTTTGTTTTGCGATTGTCATTGGGTTCAAACGCATCTAACAACTGCTGTGTTAGTTGATAGTTTGGCTGAGTAGTTCCAGTTACAAGGAACGTAGAACCTTCAAGTGTATTTACGTTGGAACGTACAGGTTGCAATTGCCAGATGGTTTCAGGACTATCTTTTTTGAAAACTTTGTCCAGTGCAGGCAGTGCAGATCCGTAAGCTCCTGAAGCAATGATTGCATCAGCTTCTGATTCAGCATCTGCCCATTGACCGTTATACAAATAGCAACGAGCCAGTAAAGCGCTTGCTGTCCAGCGATTGGGACGAAGTCGTTCTGTTGTTGGATATGCTTCTTGTAAAAGCGTCTTGGCATCTTTCAAATCGGCTACGATTTGTTTCCATACATCCGCTGACGGTGTTCTTGGTACAAGCATGTTATCCTGGTAATTCGTATTCAATATCAGCGGTACGTCTCCAAACAAATTCACGAGATAGAAATAACAGAAGGCGCGCATAAACTTAGCCTCGCCTGCGAGCTGGTTTTTGGTTGCAGTTGTCATGCCGGTTGCAGTTGGCAAACCGTTTATAATAGCGTTTGTTCTATAGATGTATTTATAACCATCTTTCCAAAACGCTGCTACATAACTATTCGGAGGAGTTAGTGCGTGATCTGTAAACTCCTGGTATGTAGGAGCAGATGTATTGCTTTGGGTCCAGATCATTTCATTTGCTGACATGCCTCCAAGCGCAGTTAGGGAAAAGCATACGAAGGAACCATTGCTGCCGAACTGATCATTCATCATGTCAATATAAATCGAAAGCATGGCAGCGGTGGCTGTTTTATCATCCACAAATATTTTGTCACTTGTAAGAACGTCAGGTGGATTTGCAACTGTTACAAATTTTTTGCAGGAAGAAAATGATATCGTGCATATCAAACACAGCGCTGTTATCAACCTGCCGGATTGTCCAATTATTTCTAGTATTGTAGTTTTTGTACTTTTCATTTTAATGATTTTTGGAGTGATCAAAAAACAACCTGCAGACCTACGGTCATCATTCTAAGTGGCGGCATTGTGCTAAAAGACATTATTTCCGGATCACCAATTTTGTAGGGTGTAAACGTGAGCAGGTTCTCGCCCTGGAAAAACAGGCGAACATTATCTGCTTTTATTTTTTGAGCAATCTTCTTGTCAAGCTGATAAGCAAGGGACACATTTTTTAAACGGATAAAAGATGTATTGGTGATTACTGCGTCTGAGTAATTGGCCCAGTAACTGTATTGTGTAGCGGCGGCACCAGTGGTGGTGAATCGTTGTACGTTGGTTATATCATCTGGCTTCTGCCAGCGATCAAGCACTGCTACTGGCTGATTGGCTCTTGTGCCTGGCGCCTGGAAAAGGAAGTTTGCCTTTCCGGATTGTTTAATGTAGTACAAAGAGAAATCCAGCGTCCATCCTTTATAAGCCAAGGTGTTTTGAAATCCGCCATAGTACATCGGAGCCAGATTGCGTGTTACTATTTTATCTTTTGCCGGATTGATTCCATTCAATTGATAAATTCCGGTGACAGGGTCCACCCCAAGGTACTTGATATATTTTTGAATGGTCACGGGTTGTCCGATCGACCACGTAGTCGCGTATGCTGTATTTTCAAGATTAGGATATGCTATCAGTTTGTTGCGTGGAATCGAAATATTAAATGACGACCTCCAGCTGAAATTCTTTGTTTTAATGTTGGTAGAATTCAGCGCAAACTCCCAGCCAGAGTTTTGCAATATGGCGTCCCTGTTAGCATTCACACTCGTAAATCCTACCTGGCTCGGCAGCGGTAATCCCACCAATTGATTATCGGTGCGGTTCAAATAATAGTCAGCGGTAAAGTCAATGCGATCTTTAAAAAATCCGAGTTCGAGCCCCGCTTCCATCTTGCGGTTTCGCTCCCATGCAAAGTCTGGATTGTCGAGGTTGTACGGATACAAACCACTACTGCCCTGGTACGGCACTGCTGAAGAAGTAGAGAGCCACTGGGAAATATATTGATAGTTACCGATGCGGTCGTTACCAGTAACGCCAATGCTTCCTCTTAACTTACCATAGCTAAGCGCTGAAAAAGATTGCATGAAATTTTCGTTAGAAAATATCCATCCTGCTCCGATTGCACCAAAGTTTCCAAACTGTTTGCCGGGGCCAAAGCGGCTTGATCCATCGCGACGTCCGGAAATATTTATCAGGTATTTTGTATCCCAGTTGTAGCTTATGCGTCCAAAGAAGGCATCGTAACGGTATTTGGAATAACTGCTGGTAACACTTTTTGTAGCGGCAGGACCAGGTGTTAACAACAACGCATCATTGGTATAACCACTGGCACTTACTTTCTCACCTGTACTCAACTGTTCCTGGAAACTTCCGCCCACTAATATCTGCAATTGACCCTTACTTATTTTTGTTGTGTAATCCATTTGCGGTTCCAGTATCCAGTTCTTTTGTGTTTGTTTGAAGAAATCTGCTGAACTGATCAAAGTTGCGCTGGTAGGGCTTTGCGAGCTGATAGGGTTTGTTGCAGTTTGATCAAGTCTTACCACGTTGAAACCTCCGTCAAGCTTTACGCGAAGTCCTTTAGCAACTGTATAACTCATGTTCAAACTGCTTAGCATGTTGTCGGTTAGCCCGATGTATTGCTTTTTGGTATAAGCTAATGGATTGGAAAAATTCACACCTTTATCGCTCCAAACCAAGTTGCCATTTACATCCAAAGGATAAGGTGCGTTTGGAATAGTAGTAAGCAATTGCATCAAATCAATTGTGCTTAGATTGTTTTTATCTGAACTATAGCTGGCGTTGAAGGCAATTGAAAACTTATTGTCAAGCGTGCGGTGCGCAAAGCTGGAATGCATGTTAATTCTGTCGTCATGCATGTTGCCATAGTACACAGGTGTCTCACGGTGATAACCGGTCGCTAACGAAACTTGCGTTTGCTGATTGCCACCTGATACGCGTACCTGCCCATCATAGTTGCGTGCAGTTTGCCCCAAAAGAATATCCTTCCAATCGGTATTGCGCGTAGTATCCCAAATCATCAAATCGGTAGCATTGGTAGTGTTGGGCGCAATGGAGTCATTCTTAAAAGCTTCTCTGCGCATCATAGTGTATTGCTGGGTGTTCATCATCTGTGGCAGTTTTGTAGGACGCCCCCAGCCTGTATAAAAATTAAGATCAACAGCTGTTTTACCGGCTTTTGCTTTTCGTGTAGTAATCAGGATAACACCATTTGCGCCTCTTGAACCATAGATGGCTGTAGCATCGGCATCTTTTAAAACTTCTATGCTTTCAATATCTGAAGGATTTAAATTCACAAACGGGCTGCTACCTGCAGTAGCATTGGTTAACCCGCCGAGCGTTTGCGCAGATATGCCGTTTGAAAAAGTGGCGTTACCCACCGTGTGCGCAAATGGCACCCCATCGATCACGTATAACGGCTCAGAACCTGCTCCCACAGAGCTTTTGCCGCGAACAAAAATACTTACCGGCGCACCGGCAACACCTGAAGTCTGCGCGATTTGCATGCCGGGCACTTTGCCACTTAATGCCAAAAATGGATTGTCTACAGGATGCTTGCGTATATCCTCTCCTTTTACTTTGCTGATAGATCCGGTGGCCAACCTGCGGGTAGTGGTTCCGTAAGCGATGACAACCGTTTCATCGAGGCTATTGACTTTTAGTTTTGTTTTTATAGTCAGCATGCCATCTTTCAAAAGTGAAGATTGGTTTGCTCTTATTTCAATCGTTTCTATGTTGGCGCCCGAAACAATAAGTACGGCATTTTCACTTATACCTTTTATTTGAAACAGACCATTCTTATCTGCGGATGCACCGAGATTGGTTCCTTTTATTTTTATAGAAGCGCCCGCTACAGGTTCCCCCGATTCGGAAACAATTCGCCCCTGCACATCAATGGTGGGAGGAAGCACGGGTTCAGGAACGGGTATTGCAATTCTCTCGCTGGATTTGATTACCACCGTTTTTCCGACGATAGTGTAGGTCAGGTCCTTGTCCTTGAGGCACACTTCCAATGCATTCTGTAGTCCTACATTGTGAAGTTCAACAGTTATTTTTCCAGCCTTTTCCAGTAACTCCACCGCATACACGAAATCGTATCCGCTCTGCTGTTTAATGGATTTAAAAACGGCGGACAAACTTTTGTTTTTTGCCGAAATGGTAATTTGGGAATAGCTGTGTGCTGAAGCAGCAAAGGTGAACACGACCATAAGAATGGCTGTAAATTTCATAATCAGCAGCGTTTTGGTTGAGCAGAGGCGTCTCCCGGAATCCTTCTCTTTACGAGCAGGCATAAAAGAGCGGCCACAAAGAAATTTTAAAAACATAACTTTGTTTTAGTTTGGGTTGATGAATAATAAGCAGTCTGCGCGATTGATAATTATGGGGTCAGCCTAAGCGCCTGCCGGAAGTGTCGTAACCACTTCTGGCTTTTTTCTTAGTACCCCTGAATGGTAGTCTTTAAGTACTTCTCATGTTTTTTAATTTATGTTGATGATAATATAAGCGTCAATAGTTTTCAGGTTCACCACGCTATTCTACAATCACTTTTCTTCCGTCAATTTCAAACTTCACAGCGCCTGTCAATTCGAGTATCTTCAGCACTTCGGATATGTTTGCGTTTCTTGAAACAGAACCGCCTATATGACCACTGATTTTATGGCGGAAAACAACATCCACATCATACCAGCGGGCTATCTGGCGCATCACTTCTTCCATGCTCATCGATTCGCCAAAAACAAATGCCCCATTCTTCCATGCCACCACTTGTTCCAAATCCACATCGTTTGTTACATTGATATCTGCAGCAACTTTTGCCTGTTGGCCCGGTATCAGCTTTGCATTATTGGAAGCCTGGCTCACAAGAACGCTTCCCTCCAATAACGTAATCTGTTTTGCCTCTTCATCGTCGTAAGCCATTACGTTGAAATGAGTGCCCAATACCTTTACTTCCGTTTTTCCTACGCTCACATAAAAAGGTTTTTCAGCGTTGTGTTCCACTTCAAAATATCCTTCTCCCGTTATCTCCACACGTCTTTCCTTGCCTGTAAATGCAGTTGGGAAACGTAGTGAGGACGCGGCATTGAGCCATACTTTTGTGCCATCCGGTAATGTCAATTGATATTGGCCGCCTTTGGGTGTGGTGATCGTGTTCCAAACCACTTTCTCATTTTGTGTGCTTGAAATTTCGTAGGCAATTTGTCCGCTTGCCAGTTTGCGGATCTGCACGCCGGCCTGATTTGCAAGATTGCCATTTGCGGCGCTATCCAGATTAATTGTCCGGCCGTCGGCTAATGTCAGAATCGCTTTATCACCTCCCGGCTTTATTTGCGCGATGGATTGATTGTTATTACCACTAATATTGTTTTTTGTATTTCGGTTAGCCATCCACCAGTATGCGCCCACTCCACAAATCAGGATAATCGCAGCCGCATATTTGACCCACGACAAGCGACGAACCGGTTTGCGGGTTCGCGGTATGACTTCAGCTGATTTTCCGTCTGATTCAATTGCCTTGTTCAATATGTTGGTGCTTACGGCTTCGCTAAATACATCTTCCCTGAATGCATAAGTATCCCAGCCTTCACCCAACAACTCTGCTAATCTTTGCTCATGCTCCGGTTGAACGGAAAGCTCCGCCAACTCCAATTTTTCAGCTTGGCTGGCAGTGCCATCTATTACGCGATAAAATAAATATGACAATCTATCGTCTTTCATAAACTTGTTGATGCTTTATAATGCCCAGTTATTTGGTAAGACACCAAATATTCAAGACAGGATCAATGAAAAATGAAATTTTTATTATTTTTTTTCAGGCTGATTTGTACACGCCAAAAACAACTCCGAAAATCACCAGCAGATCCGGGTAGTGTGTTCGTAAATAAGTGGTAATGGTTTGCAGCGCAATGGAGATATGGCGCTTTACTGTATTGGGAGATATCTGCATTTCTGCAGCAATTTGGGCATGTGTCATTGCATTTTCACGACTCAATAAATAGGCTCTTTGCTGTTGCGCGGGCAATCCGGCTATGGCTTCCGCTATTATTTTGTTTAAATAAATAACATCCGCATTATTTTCCATTTCGGATGCAATATCCTGTTGTTTCAGCCATTCGTTGTGTTTCAAAAGCTGTCGGGAATGATCCCGCATGGCGTTTAAAGCGTGGTTCCTTGAAACGGTAAAGAGCCATGACTTAAAATTAGTGATGTCTGCTAAAGTTGACCGATGTTGCCAGGCCTTTATAAAAGCTTCCTGAACGATTTCTTCCGCAACGGCCCGAGAATCTGTTAGCTTGAATATATACGAACCCAGTGATTGATGATAGGTATGAAATAGCGATGCAAAGGCGCGTTCGTCGCCTTCAGCAGTCCGTTTTAGCAGTTCTTCTTCGTTATGTAAATTATCAGTCACCAAAACCTTAACCAAATGGGAAGTAGTAAATATAGGGGAAAAAATAACCCGCAACCTCCTGCGGCTAATTTACAATAAAAGAAAGGCGTGATTTTGAAATCACTATTTTCCTCAGCAGGAAGGCTTCGACAGGCTCAGCCTGACAGCGAAAGCGGAGTGTCAGGCTGAGCCTGTCGAAGCCTCGTTTAAACAGAAACAATGTTATTAGATGCTCTTAAAGAAATGACATTGGTGCTGCTGCTCGCAACTACTGAACCATTGAAGAAAACCTTTACACCTCATTTATGATTTGCCGAATAATTAGTATGTTCACTTTTTAACCACCCAAACCCTTTGCCTTAAGTGGCGAAGCTTGGCTGGTTTAATACGAAACATATAAACCTTATTGATACCGTACAATGAAAAAAATCGTCTTTATAATTTTAATAGGTAATATCCTACTAATAAGTTGCGCAAGAACTGTTCCTTGTAGAGACAGATATATTACGCCCGCTTTTGTTGGCTTTAAATTTTCTGACCTGGACACGCTTATTATTCGTGAATACAAAAAAAATGACAATTTTCTTAGCCTCTTAGACACGGCTCTAATAATAACAGACAATCGTGTTTTATCATTAGGAACATCAAATGATACCACCATTATTCTCCTCAATCATATAAGCGGCGAAGAAAAATATATCTTTCCTGACCATGACTGGCAAATTTACATTCCTGGAAAAAATATAACAGTTTCAATATCGAATATTGACAGTCCACAGAAGGATCAGAAATGCACTTTGGGAGGAGATATGTGCCCTACTTGTTCAAATCCAATTAATTCTTTTCTTCAAAACGGACAACAGGTTATACCACAATTTGGAAAAGTGCCATATACCGGTGGTGATTTTTATATGATATATATTCATGGTTAGTGAGCTGTAACATTGCAGAAAAAAAGAAATAGGTATGCTAAACAACAAAGAATGTCATACAGAGATTATTGATTCTTTTAAGCTAAGCAATGGTATGATAGTGGCTTTTATAGAATGTGCTGATGGTAAATTGCCGGACTCGATAATTTTAGAAAATCATCAGCATAAAAAGTGGAAAATAAAACGTTATTTACAGACAACGAATAGCTTAGAAGGATATGAAAAAATCAAACAACAGGAAATGAAAAACATTTTTCAATATGAACTGGAAGGTATATACCACAGAGACAAGCCTGGTATTGGAGATCGTTTGATAACAACGAAAGACTGAAATAACACGCCATTCATCAGAAAGAGAACGACCTACAATGACGATTTTTAACGACATGAAACTTGATAACATTGATCCGGAGGATTTTGAAGATACTTTACTCAAACTCGAAAAATCATTTGGGATAAAGTTTGCAGACAATTCTTTCGGGAACGCAAAAACTTTTGGTGATATCTGCGATATTATTGAACGTCAGTTAAATCTTATACATGCTGATGACTGTACGGCACAGCAGGCGTTCTATAAAGTCCGGAAGGCAATCGACCTGACACAAACTTTTGATGCAGCAAACATCGAATTGGGAACAAGTCTTGAAAATGTTTTTCCCCGTTTAAATAGAAGAAAAAACATAGCGCATTTTCAACACGCGTTAGGCTTTTCGGTGAACATTTTGACAATGAAAGTATGGCTGTCTTTGGTAATTGTCACCGGTTTTGTAGTTTCAGTAATCGCTTTCTTTTTTAGCTGGCAGTACGCCGTTTCAGGTTTAATATTTTTCGCCTTGTTTAATTGGATTGCAAGCAAGTTTTCGAAAGAGTTAAACGTTTCAACTGTTAAAGAGTTGATTGAAAAAATTACAAGAGAGCATTATTTGTCAGCACGAAGACAAAACGGGACAATGAACAAAAATGAAATTGTAAAAATAATACAAGACACTTTCATTGCTGAGCATTTGGTAGACCGGGAAAGATTAACAAAAAATGCAACTCTTGGTTGGGAGTAAATACTTAAATAAGGTTTGAATAAATTCGTTTGAAAGAATCATGCATGATAGTTGATAATATTATTTCCAGTATGTTTGTTAATGAATAATTCGAATCACCTTACCTTTTGAAATCGTTATAAATGACACATCTTAGACCTCTTATCTTCATTGCTATTATTGCTAACCTTGTAACAATTATTTTGTACGATTATGCCGCAAGTCAACCCGGAGGAACCGGTGCTTCCTTGGCCTTTGGTTTATTGTGGATGCCGGCCGTTTGGATCACAACTATAGTTCTGGCACTTATACTGGCTTTAAAACGACGCAAGAATTTATTTACTACCGGCAAGACAAGATCGACAGTACTAACACTTTTGTTTTGCACGCCAATCCCCTTGTATTTTGGTTATCTGTTTACGCATCCCACACCGGAAACATTAAGTTCTTCAAGCTCATACAGATCTGTAGACGGGAAAATATACAAGTCCGAATCGTACTATTATACATCTAACGATCGTCAAAAATGTGTGGAAATGTATTTTGTTGCAGACTCTCTAGACGAAAAAACGAAGGGTGAAAGTGCTTTTAAAAAAGACAGCACATGGACATATTTTACGAAAACAGGCGACACCTTAAAAGTTGAAAAATACAATGTCGGGGAACTTGTTTCATCTAAAAAATATGTGCAAAAATAAGGGCATGCAAGTTTGCTATTACCGATTGCATGTTATACTCAGACGCAGCAGGCGCAAAGCATAAAATGACTCCAAACTACACATACATCAATTCGCCAGACTACATGAACAGCTTCTGTTTTGATTATGTAGAAACATGGTCTTTTCAGCGTGGCGAGGAATACGAGCAAAACTTAAAGCAGCTTCGAATAGAACGTGATAAGTTGGAAGCCTTAAAGGCACAGTGCAAGACTTTGACAATAGAAGAGGAAAACCGCTATCAGGAGCTTAATGGGCTACTTGGCTACACGCAATATTTAATTGACGAACATGGAAGATTTCATCCGTCCGCCAAAAACGTAACCATCTTCCGGCATGACAATCCAGCCATTGAGCGGATAAAGCAAATTTTACAGACAGAAGTTTTGGATGTGCCCATGTGGTTGTGTGCACCCGTTTATCGTGATGCATTTGTTTTTCGTGACCAAAACGGAACTATTGTGTCCGTTTTGAACGTATGCTTATCATGCCAGTATATGGAGACAAAAATATTTGCACACATAAAAGGCGATTATAGAACTTACGACTTACTTAAGAAATTTTTTTTAGAGATTGGACATGAAGTTGAGAAGCCGGAATATTCAATTGTAGCAGAGGTGGAAAAACTAAAACTAAAATATGGAAAGCAATAACTGGGGACGCAGAATGCCAATTATATTTTTTCTTTTTCTTTCGCAGCTTTCACTTGATTCAAAAAGCCACTCTATTGGGTTTATTACACTATTTAGTTTAGCATAAATTTGATGATTTTAAGTAAAGAAAAAATAGTGCGATATATAATTATCCTGATCACATTTATTTCTGCTGTATCATGCATGTCGAACACCCCACGACCGGATCTGCGAGTAAGGATTCGATTAGATCGGCAATTTGATTCGTTATATAGAGAAGATAAAAACAACTTTACTAAGATAAGAACCTATGACATCAGAATATTTTTGATCAATCAAAATAACAGACCGATTAGTTATTGGATAATGTCATGCGACTGGCAAAGAAACTTCGAGACAAACAATAGCACCTATTCATTCATGCTAGAAGAGTGCAATAAGAATTCGCCGGTTGTAAGAACTTTAAATGCAGGTGATAGTATTTCATACTCTGCAACAGTTGTGAATCGTAACGGATATGCTTATCAAAACAAAGACACTTTCGATTTGAGACTTGGATTCATATTTGTTGACAGACAAAAATGCAAATCGCCTGACAGTTACTTGCACATAATGAAAGACAGGAGCATGCAAAATGAAATTCAGTGGAGTAATTCCCTTCGAGTATTTTAGGTTCGAAAGCTATTTAGGGTCGAGAAGATCAAAACAAAAAGATAACCGCGTCTTTTGCAGACGCGGCATAACATAATCAAGTCTTCCTTCACCCTAATCATCGGACCCCGGCTTCTTCAAGCCAATATCCTTCATCGGATATTTTTGATACGTTGCCAAATGAGCGCCGGCCAATCCCAGCATTCCGGGCAGGCCCCATTCGAAATATCTGTGTCCGGAACTAATTTGCTCCTTCGGATCTGAGTAAAGATTATACACCCACGGACTCATACCGGTACTTTCAATCGCTGACTGGTCAATGTTTTTCCTTGTCGCAGAAGTGTTGAATACTTTAACATGCATCTTATATTCCTGCCAGCGCACGGCCATTAAAGATGTTTCAGAATACATGAATACCGCATTCCTATTCGATCTTCCGGTATCAGACAAAAGGAAAGATAATTGATCAACGCCATCAATATAATTGGCAGCTGGTATTTTGCTATAAGCGCCACCAAGCGATATAGAAGTATTAAACAAGTCACAGAGGTCAAACAAGCCATCACTAATCCTTCCGGGTTTGATCATTCCCTTAAAATAGGCAATTCCCGGAACCCTTACGCCTCCTTCCCATGTTGTTCCTTTTCCGCCTCTAAACGGTGTATAGCCACAGTCGGGCCACACATCTTCATTGGGGCCGTTATCTGATGTTAGAAACACAAGCGTATTGTCATCAATTTTCAGATCGGTTAACAGCTTCATCAATCTGCCCACAATATCATCCACTTCTACTACCGCATCTTTGTATGGAAATGCGGCGGGGCTTTTGCCCTTATAACCTTCAGATACGTAGTTGTCGTTATGCACTTTTGAGAACGAATGTATCAGGTAAAAAGGCTTATTGTCTTTAACAGCTCGTTTGATGAAATCTTCGCTGTAGTTGGCAAATATTTGGTCAACCTTTGCGAGGTCATTGATATTTTCTATCGGCTGCACTACCCTGTTTTTTTCACCTTTTTTACCAGTAACCACCGCTTGTTCCACCAGTTTTTTCATTGCATTGTATCTGTCTGGTTTGTTAATCAGATCAGGATATATCCATTCATTTACAAACTGCGCATATTCAGATTGCACACCGGAAAATCCGAGCCACTCATCATATCCAACATCGTTCGGCAGACTTCCCTCCGTTTCACCTAAGTGCCATTTTCCTGAAATAGCCGTTATATAACCACTCTGGGAAAGAATCTTTGCCGCCGTGTTTTCAGATGCCCAGGGATTTACCTTGGGGTGCTCTCCCGTTAGCGTAGGTCTCGTAAGCCCAGAGCGTGCAGGTATCCTTCCTGTCATCAAAGCCGCACGAGTTGGCGTGCAGGTAGGTTGTGAATAAGTTGAGGTAAGTTGTAAACCTTCATGCGCCAGTTTATCCATGTAAGGCGTAGGTGCGCCAATGGCATAGCCACCACCAAATGCGCCAATATCTCCATATCCCATGTCATCAATCAGCAGAATGAGAATATTTGGTTTTTTGGAAAGGCGCGACAATTTAGCTTTCACTTCAGCATCCTGTGTTGGATGTGGAATCGCAGGTTCAAGGTAGTCCTTCACCTTAACGGTAGGATTAAAATAGTTTTGTTGAGCCTTAATAGTTGTGAGAAATAATAAGCACGAGATTGTCGCAATGACTCTTTTCATGATTACGTTGTTTTTGTAAAAAATTGATTTCGAATGCCCACTTATTGGACACCCAAAAACAGTTTGTGTTATCTTTTGTTAGAACCCCGGAATTTTTAACCAACGATTAAAAGTCTTTACCTTGAACGCCCACAAGCATCAACAGTTAAACGATCAGGGTATAAGATTTGCTGCAACTATCATTAATCCATATGCGAAGGCGGAATATACGCCGTTCTGCATGTTAGGCGATTCTCCGTATCATCTTCCGTTATTTTTTCGAACAAAAAACTCCCTCAATACGTTACAACTTTTTGGCCCCGCAAACTGTTAGCCGTCGAAGCACAGTTATTAAACAATCAAATCAGACAGTATGAAAAAGTTCACCATTTATCTGCTCGTAATAACAACGACATTTATATGGGGTTGTAACAACCGTCCTCAACCTGTAACAAGTACAAGTAACGGCGATAGCAATAAATTGCCTTACGATGATCCTGCTTTTCATGGCAAAATCGCCAAAACCTATAATGAGTCGGAAATGGAATGGCCAGCCCTACCCGCTCCCGCTAAAGGTTCACCGAATGTTATCATTATCATGCTCGATGATGTGGGCTTTGGCATGACGGGTACTTTTGGCGGTTCCATACCTACTCCATACCTGGATACGCTGGCCATGAGCGGCATTATGTACAACTGTTTTAATACAACAGCCATTTGCGGACCTTCACGGGCAGCTTTACTGACGGGTCGCAACCACCACGTTTCCGGTAACGGTTTTCTTGCTGAGTGGGCCACAGGATATCCAAGCTACAACACCATGATCAAGCGCAGCACAGCCACTGTTGGCGCGGTGCTTAAATATAATGGAGTGAACACTTCATGGTTCGGAAAGAACCACAACACGCCAGACTGGGAAACATCTGCCGTTGGGCCATTTGACCGCTGGCCAACAGGAATGGGCTTCGATTATTTTTACGGATTCAATGCCGGTGAAACAGATCAGTATTACCCGGTAATATTTCAGAACACCGTGCCTGTAGAACCTGGCAAGTCACCGGAACAAGGCTATCATTTCATGACGGATATGACGGACAAGGCAATCAACTGGCTGGAATTGCAAAAGTCCATTGCACCAGACAAACCTGTGTTCATGTATTTTGCACCGGGTGCAGCGCACGCTCCACATCAGCCGCCACAAGAATGGCGCGATAAATTCAAAGGCAAATTCGCTTATGGCTGGGATAAAGAGCGGGAAATAACTTACGAGCGCCAGAAAAAAATGGGCATTATTCCTGCTGACGCGAAATTATCTCCGCGCATTACTTCTGTTCCATTATGGGATACCTGCAGTCCTGATGCGCGAAAACTGTACGAACTCTTGTATGAAAATTTCGCCGGTTATCTTGCTTTTGCCGATCATGAAGTGGGCAGGCTATTAAAGGCCATCAAGTCATTGCCGGACGCAGACAATACAATGGTCATATATATTGTAGGTGATAATGGCGCCAGCTCAGAAGGCGGTCTGGATGGCACTTTAAATGAAATCAAGGCACTCAGTGGCATACCTACTACCATACAGGACAATCTTAAAAACGCAGGAAAGATCGGCAAGCCCGGCTCAGAACCTCACTTCCCGATAGGTTGGGCGTTTGCAGGCAACACGCCTTTTCCGTGGGTAAAACAAGTTGCTTCTCATTTTGGCGGCACAAGAAATCCTATGGTTATTTCATGGCCCAAAGTAATAAAGCATGATGGCAAAATGCGTTCGCAGTTCCTTCATTTGATTGATGTAATGCCCACCATTTTAGATGTGATGAAAGTTAAGATGCCGGAATATGTGAATGGTGTAAAACAAGATCCGCTGGATGGACGGTCATTCACTTCGACGTTTGCAAATGCTAATGCACCAGAAATAAGGGACACGCAATATTTTGAAATATTTGGCAACCGCGCTATTTATGAAAATGGCTGGGTGGCTGCTATTCAACACACGTTACCATGGAGGCAGGACCTCGCGCCGGGTTTTGATTTTGATCACGAAAAATGGGAGCTCTATAATGTAAAACAAGATTATAGCGAAGCGGAAAATATTGCTGATAAAAATCCAGAGAAACTGGATCACCTGAAAAAACTTTTCTACGAAGAAGCAGAAAAGTATCACGTTTATCCACTGGATGACAGAGGCGCACAGCGGTTAAGTGTGCCGAAACCATCGCCGTTGGGAAACCGCACAAAGTTCACTTTTTATGAAGGAGCAACGCGTATTCCGGAAACCGCTGCGCCGAACACAAAGAACAAATCGTGGACAATGGACGCTGTTGTAACTACTGATGCAAAACATAAAGACGGCGTTATTAACGCAATTGGTGGAAGCAGCGCCGGCTATGCATTGTACATAAAGAACGGTTATCCAACATTTGTTTACAACTACTTTGAAGAGACTGTAAAGACAATTAAATCCTCAAAGAAACTACCTGATGGAATGGTTTCTATAAAGGTTGATTTTGCTTATGATGGCGGAGGCCCCGGCAAAGGAGGAACGTTTACTCTTTATATCAACAATGAAAAAGTGGGCGAAGGCAAAATAGACCGCACCGTAGCTGCACGTTTTGGGATCGATACGTTTGGCATTGGGGAAGATGATGGCTCTCCCGTAACACATGACTATCCGGCGCCGTTTAAGTTCCAGGGAAAAATAGAAGAAGTAAATATTGAGTTGAAATAATATTCGAAAGTTTCGTCTTTCATGTCTTTTAAACATCGTAGGGTTATTTATGATCGGGGTATTCAACTAAGTTCAATACCCCGATTATGAATAACCCTTTTTATCTTATCGGTATTTAATGAAATGATGATTCTTCTTTCCGAAATATTTTATAAATTTCACAAATCGACAGCATTTATAAAAGAAGGCTAACAAGCAGGTTTTCAAGTGGACGCTGGTAATATCAAACAAAAAGATGGATATGGCTAAGGAAAGTAACATGATCCCTGTACTAAACATCCAGGAGTTCAGGAAAGGACAGGATGCGGGCCGGGATGAAGTTTTATTCAATTACATTCAAGGTGAAAGGCATATCGAAAAACCGCATAAGCACGATTTTTTCGTTATCATACTTTTTGAAAAAGCGAAAGGCATGCATACAATCGATTCTGTAGATTATCGCATCGGCAACAGGCAAATACACATACTTTTTCCCGGACAGGTTCATAAATGGTACATTGAACCAAAATGTTCCGGTTACCAGTTAATGATGGAGTCTTCGTTTCTTGAACAGTTTGCGCCTTATTTCCGTTTCTCGTTTACCAATTACCAGAACCATCCTGTCATAGCACTGCCGGCACGCTCCTTCCATTTGCTGCTTCATGAGTTTACGGCTATCAGGGAAGAATTGAAAAGCGCTAACCCTCTCCTGCAATTGATTACGGCCCGCTCAGCGGTAATTGCAGCAATCATTAGTAAAGAGGCTGAAAAGGCTTTCACTGAATTTAAAGTTTACCAATCCAATCCACGGCTAACAAAGTTCAACATGCTGATTGATGAACATTTTAAAGAACAAAAGTTTGTTGCTTTTTACGCGGAACAACTCCATATCTCAGCTAACTATCTGAACATTCTCTGCAAAAAGAATCTGAAGATTTCAGCAACAGAACTCATCCAGCAACGCGTGTGTGTAGAGGCCAAACGACTGTTGCAGACGACTAGTTTTAGTATAAAAGAAATCGCTTTTGAATTGGGTTTTAAAGATCAGGCCTACTTTTCCAACTTCTTTAAAAACCAAACAGGCTTAAGTCCTATTGGCTTCCGGGAACAGTTATAAATATTACAAACATCGAAAGGAATTGCTCAACTGAATCGATGATGATTCGGCATACTTTTGTATAGCGTTTCTCTTCTCATTTAAAGCCAAACAATATGAGCCATTCACCACTATCACGTAAGAAATTTATTCAAAATGCAGCGTTGGGCATTGCAGGTGCCACGTTTAGTCCCGGAGCATTGTTTGCCGGAAGCGAAGCTGCAATACCAAAACAGAACGATACGACGACAAATGGTGCTGCAAAAAGCTATACCATAAAAAATGCTCTTTTAGAAACAGGCTTTGAGCAAGACGGCGCTGACGTGATAGCTACCAAAACAGCACTTTTTTGTGTTGAAATAGAAAACGGGAAAATAAAAAAAGTAAGCCCCAATCAACCCAATGCCAATGTTGTAGATGCAAAAGGCATGTTGATGCTGCCTGCATTTAAAGACATGCACATCCACATGGACAAAACCCGTTACAGTGAAAAATGGCAAGCAAGAAGGCCCGTTACCGGTGGTATAAAAGGCATGATTGCACTGGAACAAAAAATCATACCCGATCTGCTGAAAGACTCCACCGCCAAGGCAGAAAGAATGATCGAGCTACTGCAATCAAAGGGAACAGCATTTGCGCGGAGCCAGGTGAACATTGAACCCACTTCCAAGCTGGATTCTTTGAAACACCTGCAATTGGCATTGGAAAATAAAAAGAATGTTTTTGGAGCTGAGTTGGTGGCCTTTCCACAGCATGGCATTTTTTATACAGACAGTGTTCCGTATATGAAGGAAGCGGCGAAAATGGAAATTGATTTTATCGGTGGAGTTGATCCATACACCATTGATGGCGCTATTGAAAAGACAATGGACTTCACGGTGCAACTGGCATTGGACAATAACAAAGGTATTGACATGCACCTGCACGAGCAAGGCGATTCCGGATTAAAAACAGTAGAATACCTGATCAATAAAGTAAACGAAAACCCGGTGCTCAAAGGCAAAACCTACCTGAGCCATTGTTTCATTTTAGCGAGTATAGATAAGAACAAACTCGAGGAGGTTTGCGAAAAGCTGGCCAATGCACAAATTGGCATCAACTCAACAGTTCCTTTCGGAAATTTGATTATGCCAATTCCCACGCTGTTGAAACATGGCGTAAAAGTAATGGTAGGCAACGACTGCATTATCGATCACTGGAGCACATACGGATCTGGCAGTGTTTTGCAAAAGGCAAATGTCGCAGCGCAGCTTTACGGCCCTTCCACAGAATTTGGCTTATCACGCATGTTGAAATTAGCAACTGCAGGGCCTTTGCCGCTGGATGACAAAGGCGTGCAACAGTGGCCCAAAGCCGGTGATGCGGCGGATTTGGTTTTTGTAAATGCGAGCTGCTCTGCAGAAGCTGTTTCGCGTATATCTCCTGTAACATCGCTGATATACAAGGGAAATATTGTTTTCTAAAAATTGAAACTTATGAAATCTATTATCTTATTAATGGCAATGAGTTTGTCAATTATTTCATGCCGTTCTGAACAGGTAAATACAATGACAATGACAAATAAAGATATCATACAATTAGTGAAAGAAAACGACCTGCAGGGTGTGGAAGCTGCGCTGAAAAACGGTGCAAATGTTAATACAACCGACAACAGTAAACGAAACCTGTTGCTAATTGTTGTTAATGCGCATCAAACGGAAATGGCTGCATTATTAGTGAAATATAAAGCTGATGTAAACCAGCAAGCCGACAATTTAGATAGTCCTTTTCTCTATGCAGGGGCAAGCGGACAAACTGAATTGGTCAAACTGTTTTTAGACAATGGAGCAAGGTTTGATATCTTCAATCGCTACAACGGCTCTGCATTGATTCCTGCCTGTGAGCGTGGACATATAGAAACAGTAAGGCTGCTTGCAAATACGAAAGGGTTTCCCGTGAACCACGTAAACCGCCTGGGTTGGACAGGGTTAATGGAAGCTATTGTTTTGGGCGATGGTAGCAAAAAATACCAGGAGATCGTTCAGATACTAAAAGACGCAGGCGCAAAAATGGATATCCCCGATCGCGATGGCATAACACCACTTCAACATGCGCAACAACGAGGCTTCAAAGAAATTGTGACCATATTGAAATCATAGCATTTAACTGTAATCCTCAATAACGGGTTACTATTAAATGTTTTGAAGCTATGCATTGTTACGTTAGTTGAACCTATTCAGCACTCTGAACAAACCTTCCACTTTGACATCTTTTTTCTGTAGCGAATCTCTGAGAGTCGCAGAAAAATCTCCGGAAACATAATCAGTATTATTAGGACCATACGCTGTAATGTTTCCTGTCATAGGTGACCCATTCGACCCCAGGTAGTAGCGTTTGTTAGAAACATTGATACCAGTGTATGTAACCGGTCCGATGCCTTTTGGTGCTTCGGAAAAGCCAAGCGAAATCCTGGAGCTATAATCCATTACAGCAGCAAGAATATATTGTCTACCAACAGATATGCTATCACCCGGAGATATAAATGAATACTTCGTTGTGTCGCCATTGTCTATCAAGCTGAATATTACATACCTGTCAGCATCAATGTCGCATGCTTTTATTGTACCTGCATCAACGGCGCCTGTTGTTACAGATATTTTTTTAGTGCTGCTCAGTTTATTTGTAGCAATATCATACGCAACGATGGAAGCATCCACCACATCGGCAGAACAGCGTAGTATGCTGATGGAATATGCACCGTTGGTAACGGTAGCTTTTTGATACTGATCGTCTATGCTAATGGTTACGACACCGCTATTAACACTTTCACTATTACAGTTTGTCACCCGTCCCGAAATTGTTACTGTTTGCTGCGGTGTTACATTCACTGTTATTGCATCTAGTTTTGTATCGCTACTAAATGGGCCTATTTGTTTGGCATAGATGGAAACGCCACACACCGAGAACACATTCATAAAAAGTGATTCATTGGCGGGCACCTTGCCACTAACAAAACCATTGTCGTCTGTAATGGCGGGAGTTGTAGCTGCAAGACCGTTTCCATTCCTGGTCAGCGTAACCAGGGTAGATTTCAATGGATTTCCATTTTGATCTTTAAATGTTGCTTCAAAATTCACAAAGCTTATCGGAGCATCACAGTTCCAGAACGAAAAGTGCCCAACACTTCCCACGTAGTTTGTTCCTTGTTTTGTGGCAACGCCTTCTTGCTTCCAAAGCCCGGTTGAATCATTAAAGAACCATAAAGGTATAGTTGATGGTGCATCGTTTTGCATGGCCAGGGTTATGGGAAACGTAACCGCAGCCTGTTTACCATTTGCAAGTTGCAGCTTCTCTCCTCCTGCGCCATTTAATTCGATCACCGTCATTCCGTATGATTTCAATCCCACTTCTTTTTTAGACGTGTCCATTCCTCTCAGATCACCCGGCATCATTGACTCAAAATACGGAGAAGCCGGATCGAGGAAAAAGGCAGATACGGTAACGCTTCCGGAATAGACTGCATTCGATGCGGGATTAACAATAGCATTTGCAGGAAATGTAACGTTGCCACCTGAAGGAAATGTTACTGTGCCACCATTTGCCGCAACAAAATTTCCTGCCGATTTTTTGGGAATGAGCTGAAGCATCACATTATTTTCAACATTCGGATGGACCAGGAAAGTTCTGGATGCTGTAAAATAACCTGTCTTAGCTGCCTGAACAAATCCTGCACTCTTAACAAGCGATGTATTGGTTATGGTAAAATAGCCATTGATATCGGTGGTAGCGGTTAAACCTCCGGCAGTTACTGCAACTCCCTCAACGGGCTGCTTCGTGTCATCAATAACACGGCCATGAATATTCGCTGCAACCTTTTCTTGTACAGGCGGCGGATCTGGCGGTGTTACAGGGGGCGTTACGGAAGGAGAATTATCTCTCTGGCAGCTCCAGAGAAGCGCAAATGCCAGACATGAAATGACAACAATAAGGTTTAGGTTTTTTGCCATAACAAAGAGTTTAAAAGAGCTATTGGTAGTACTATTAAAGATAAAAATCGTTCAGCAGGATTCTAAATTTTTCGCCTGCTATTTTAGCGAAGCAATGCAGATTGCGGAGCACCGTTACAGTTATAGAACAGAAATGAACCCAGATGATTAACCGAAAGAGATAAAGGGTTTGAATCATTTTTGAAAGCTGCCACCAGCTATCTTCATCTACATGTAATTGATTTTGATAACACTTTCCTCCGAACCAAATTCCTCCTTATTTGTATTCTTAGCATCAGGCATTTCAAAGTCATGCTCTATCAATGAAGATTTTCAAGGCAATAAAAACAGTCTGGGCGGGATTGAAAAGAAGAAGGAACAGATCGCCTTTGCGGCGCAATGTGTATAATCTTGTGGCAACTTGTCTTTTTGCAGCGCTGGCCATTGGTTTACTGAACCTGACGAATTTACAACTGGAAACAAGAAATGCCTTGTTCCTTTTGATTCTCGCTACAGGATTATGGATAACCGAAGCCATACCTCCTTTTGCTGTGAGCCTGCTCATTATGGGTTTTGCCGTTGTGTTCATTGCAGACAAGAAGACGGAGGGCCACTGGGAGCAGTATGTTAACACATGGTCGAGCCCTATGATGTGGCTACTTATGGGTGGCTTTTTCCTGGCGCAGGGCGCCGTTAATACGGGGTTGGATAAATTGTTTGCGAGGTACACATTAAAACGCTTTGGAGAAAAACCGCACCAGGTTTTATTCAGTGTAATGCTTGTTACTCTTGTCCTTTCTTTGTTCATGTCAAATACCGCGACGGCAGCGTTGATGCTGATAACCATAACACCTCTTACGGACAAACTGGGCAAGGATGATCCTTTGTCAAAAAGCCTTGTTTTGGGCGTAGCAGTCACTGCGGCGTTGGGCGGCATGGGCACCATTATTTCCACGCCAGCCAACCTTATCGCTGCAGGTGTGATCGAATCAAAAGGACTTAGAATGGGTTTCACAGAATGGCTCTATTTTGGTTTGCCATTGTGTGTGTTCTTCGTTTATTTACTTTGGTTGTTTCTTAGACGATTTTATCATTCAAACCTCGAACGTGTTGATATAGATGAGTTATTCGCTGAGCAAAACACGGCATCTCTGGACAGCGAAACTATTCTAAGGCGAACAGTAGCCATTATCATCACCATCCTCACCATAGTGCTTTGGGTATTTTCAAGTTACATCAATATTCCGCTGGCCGTCATCTCGTTCGTTCCCATTGTATGTTATACCGCCACTAGCATTATCGCGGCAGATGATATTCCCAAACTTCCATGGGACACATTGATACTGGTAGCAGGCAGCCTTACCCTGGGCATGGCAGTAACGAACACCGGGCTGGCAGATTATTTTGTAAACGCGATTAAATTTGGTTCATCCTCGATCCTTGTCATCTTTATCATACTGGCATATATGACCAGTGTTGTTTCGAATTTCATGAGCACCACCGCCGCCGCAAGCATCCTAATTCCAATTGGAGCAACCTTGCTACCAACGCAAACGGTGGTAGTTTGTACACTCATCGCACTTTCTGCTTCCACTGCGGTTATACTTCCTATTTCTACTCCGCCTAATGCCATTGCTTACAGCTCAGGTGTTTTACATGCATCAGATTTCAGAACAGTGGGTCTTTTGCTGGGTGGCATAGCTCCTTTGTTGATTGCCGTGTTGATGTTTATTATTTTTTAACACTTCGTTTATGCATGACTTATCCTTTGCCTGCAAGCGCTCAATAAGCCAACCAAAGTGGCTATTTATCAGTGCCCCACACTACACAATACAACCAATATTAATATCTAAACATCTTATGCATCCACCCTTTCATTTGTAATAAAACCAGGAATCATGCATACGAAGACAAAAAAAAGGATTGAATCATCTCTTGCAATCGTTGGACTAGTAGCACTCTTTACAATCAGTTTCGCACCTGGATTATGCTGGTTATTTTTTGACAGAGAATTAGGCAATTTCCTTACATCTTTAAATGGTCATTCAAAAGTATTAGCAAGTCTGCTTCAAATAATTGTAGTCTTTTCCGGAATAATTTGGTTGGCAACTCCTATGATAGTTATGTGTTGCATTTACACGGCAACCAAGGAGCATCGCTACGATAAACGGTCGAGAAAAAGTTTTGGCTTTAAACCGGGCATCCGGAATGCACAACGTTTGTCGCTTACAATTAGCGATGATGGTTTTGACAATTTTATCAAAGACGAATTGGATAAACTACAAAATGATTTAGCAGAAAGGCGCGATGAATATCTTTCAATGTACAATAATGGTCCGTTGTTTTTGACTGAAGCGAGAGAACGATTCAAAGTTAAAATGTCTGATCTATTAGATTGCCAGGATGAAGCAATATTGTCTATGCAAGCTGAATTGCAATTGGACATGATTCTCAAATTCAGGCATTATCAGCAGTTGATGGATGATGGATTACAAAACAACAAAATCGCTGAAGATCGTTCAAAATATTATTCAAATGAATTGCAGGATTACTACGCAGAATTATATACAGCCTTCACAAAAAAGATCGCAGCGTTAAATAGTCAATTGCAAGTACTTTCGGATGAGCACTTCAGCACTTTACAAAATCTTTCAAAAACGCTGTCAAAATATTGATGTCACCGCAGTGAAAAGCAGGTAGCGCACAGCTCACACCACTTGCTAAAATCCAAAGAAAAGGTTAAAGCCTTTTCTTATAAGTGATTTGCCGATTTTAGAAAACGCAAAGAAACGCTATTGACTAGTTTTGAATTTGAGGTTACATTTTAACTCTCAGAAAGAAAATTCAAAAACTCTATTAAAATTTTATCTACTAATGATTTTATTGATTGTATCAACAGTAACAATATTGATCCTGAAGTTTCTGAAAAAGAAATTTCCGCGTCTGATGCGAACGAAACGATTTATGTTCTCAAAAAGTGCAGTGACGAGCAAATCGAAATCATAGAAACGCCGAAATAAAAAGGTCTTAGTTTGCATACTTGAATTAAAACGCAGTTCCGGAGCGATTTCTACTCCTCTCCGTTTTGCCCAAAAAAGCTGAAATTCTATTGGAAGAGTTTCAGCTTTTTTTGTTTATAGATTTTTGCAGAGATGTTCAATAGCTTTAATTGCTGCACTATTTAGTATTAGCGTTCCCGTCACATTCATAATGCACCGTTACGTTGCCATTTGCAAAAGGCAGCAATGTAACAAGCCCCTGTAAATACTGCTGGCTATCGAAAAATATTGGCAATCCATAGTTGTTATAAGTGGCACCACTGAAGGAATTATTAATGCTGTAGTTCTTATCAATATACATCCACATTTTGTTGGTTCGCCTGATGCTTATTTTGTCATCGTACGGTTTGATCCGGAATGTATCGCTATAAGGGAAAGGACTCTGCGTGCCTTGGTATTGACGGGCCTGGTAGGCAAGGTTGCCACGCTCATCATACTTATAGGCGTTATGATCTGTGTTGGAGAAATTTCCAAAGGCCCAAACGCTGTCATCGCTTGCTACGACTCTGTTGTAGGTATCGTATTTAATTACAGCAACGCTGATAAACTGCGAGGATGGAATTACATTGCCATCATTTCCAATTCCCGTGAATCCATAGGTGGTGTCTTTTATGATCTGGTCCGCTTTATTATAACCAAATTTTTGCCAGGCCCAAACAACGCCCGGTGTTGTTGGCGTAGGTGTAAATGAATATATCACCTGGCTGGCTCGATGTTTCTTGTCATAAATAAAGAATACGTTGGGATTGCCGGTACCCAGCGCAGAAGTAATAATGCTTTCAATGTCGCCACGCTTATTGTAGTTAAAAACATAGTTAGCGCCCCACTGCCCATCCGTAGTGATTGTTTGTACCTGACAAATATCTGAAACAGCGTCACCATTGCCGGGTTTATGAATATAGTCAAATAATTTCTGGCAGCTTGTCAAACAAATCGTCATGGCGATAGACAGAAGAAATGCAACATTTTCAATTTTATTCTTTTTCATATAAAAGGGGTTTAATGAGCGTTTGCTAAAAACGTGGTCAGGGCTATGTTTTCATTAAGAGGGAAAGTGCACGGCATGTTCATTTCTTCTGAGGGACAGATTAAAGCTGGCATCAATTTACTATCATAATCCAGTAGCATCCATTGCTGGAAAAGCTAATAATGACATGTGTTTGTTATAATTAAATCGTAACCGGAACGGAGTAACTTAATCAAATGATCTGCTCATTTTCTTGCGTGATCATTGACATAGGGGGAATGGTGAATGTGGTTGGCCGAGGATTATTTGTTCCGTCAATATATTACTTTATAATCATTAAATAAAGCATTATGGCGTTTTTTTATCAAAAGCAGATTTGGTACTCTTCTTTAGTGATGGGTAATGGAAAGCGCAGGTGTCGCATATGTCCTAACAAATGGTAAAACTCATCTTTTAAACAACAACAATGATCTCGAAAAATTCGACTATTTACAGGCAAAAGTTAAAGGTTTGAGGTCATAACTTTTAACCTCAAACCTTTAGTTAGAAAATACATTTTCCTTTATATGCGGTCTATGTGGCGTTTTGTCAATTCATTTTCTTTGTCGCCAGTGTTCAAAGTGGTGGCAGGCTCAAAAAGCAAAACAGACACTTCTTCTTCTGCAAATGGCCGATGCTCTGTTCCTTTAGGAACTATTAAAAACTCGTTCTTAAAAATTTCAATAGTCTTGTCTCGAAATTCCATTTTCAAAATGCCTTCAACCACTAAAAACATTTCATCCTCGTTGTCATGTTTATGCCAGACAAAAGCACCTTTAAATTTGGCAAGTTTAACATGTTGTCCATTTAATTCGCCAACAATTTTTGGACTCCAATACTCAGAGAATAATGTCAATTTTTCTTCAATAATTACTTTTTCCATTTTTAAAAAGTTGTCTGTTATGTATAACAACACTGGCATATAAAGATGGATCGTCTATTAACTGGCCGCAACTTTTTAAAAGGTAGTTGTTAACGTACATCAAGCGTTACTTAGCCGACGTATGATTTATAACACCTTTGAAAAATTGGAAACCTCCAAAGACAATGGCGCCCCAAAATATATAACCAATGTTGGCAAGTGTGGCAATCGTTCCGCCAATGCACCATAGTGCGCCATAAAGCATATCTTTTTCTGCATGCTTCTTCTTAGCGGCAATAATTTGGCTGTGAAGATCTTCTACCACAGTCCTCGCTTCCTGTTCACTAACATCGTTGCTTATTAATGTTTGGATCGCCTGTTCTGTAGATTGCTTTTCTTCAATAAGAAGACGGGCCGCCTGGTTGTAAATTTGCGTTGTTGATGCGGATTGAGTAGCTACGGTTGTTTCCATGATAAATTCAGGGTTTGGGTTTGTAATGTTTGTTTTTGAACCGGGGTTAAAAACAAACAAAATAATAAATACCCCTCACATTTGATACATATTTTTAAATGTTTATTCCGGCTGTCTGCTGTCTGCCATTTTCTCTCTTATCTAAATCTGTCAGTTGAAGTTGTGCGCCAGAAATCTTTCTCTTTTATTTAACTGGAAACTCTGATAGATTTACTTTAAAAATGAGAAAAATAATTGCGGCGATCAACATGACACTGGATGGCTTTTGCGATCATACAGCAGGAATTGCTGATGATGAATTACATCACCATTACAGTGAGCTGATAAACAGCGCGGGCACACTTTTGTATGGAAGAATAACGTATCAACTTATGGAAAGTTATTGGCCGGCAGTGGTTAAAAATCCTACAGGTAATAAAGCGCTTGATGAGTTTGCGGTAACGATAGACAAAGTTCCCAAAATTGTTTTTTCCCATACATTGAAAAATCTGAATTGGGAAAGTGCAAAGTTAGCAAACAGGGACATTAAAGACGAAGTAATGGAACTAAGGCAACAACCAGGCAAAGACATCCTAGCCGGTAGTCCAAGCCTGATCGTAGCCTTAACGCAACTTAACTTGATTGATGAATATCAACTCTGCGTCCATCCTGTGCTAATAGGCAAAGGCTTGCCCTTATTCAAAAACATAAACGAGAAAATCATTCTTAAACTTACCAAGACAAAAACCTTTGGTTCGGGCGCAATAGTACTTTATTATAAGGCATCAGATAATCGGGATTAATAGCGACGGAATCAATACGCCACTTTTTTCCCTTTGGCCTTCCAATACTCGATAATGGGCGGATAAGGGCCATATTTATGCTGGAAGGTTGAGAACGTATCGGCGAATGGTCCTCTGTCGTAATCAATTGCTTTTTCCTCAGCATTTGGGTATTGAAACTCGTCCACTTTCGGACGTTGATGAATGGCGTCGTCATTTACAAAAGCGGCGATATCCAACGCTTGCGCAGATGTGAGTACCGGTTTAAGATGCGTGGCCGAATCATGCGGCATATTGGCCACCAGCCATTGCGCCATTTTAATTACGCGATGCATACTTGAACCAGGTTGGTAAGATTTAGGTCCCCAAAGTGGCGGGTAAACGTAATCCACATTATCGGGACGCATCACTCCTTCCCCATTTTGACCATGACATCTCGCGCAATGAGCATAGAATAATTGTTTGCCCCTGGCTGAAGATGCAGCAGAATCAGGTAGAACAATATCTACATTTTTCACGCCAGGTGTATTCATCGCAACGTGTGAAGAATCGCTGATCCACTTCAGGTAAGACATAAATGCAATCATTTCCTTACCGTCCAACGGCAAAGGCTTACCAAGGTGCGGATGCATAATGCAATTGTTGATACGCTCAGCCAATGTCAGCACTTTGCCTTCTCTCGCACGGTATTCCGGATATTTTCTAAAACTTGTTTGTAGATTTAAAGAATATGGCTTTGTACCGCCATCCTGGTGACAGTTAGTGCAGTTCATTTTATTGTTGGTGTAATGGCCGTTTGTACCATCGGGACCAATCAATTGAGACGTATGCAACATCAAACTCCTTCCATACCTGATCATATCACCGTATTTCCCTTCGGGAATTTTGGTTGAATCGAGATAAAACAAATTAGGAGTGTGTACAGGCACTGATTCGTCAATCCCCTTCCCTGCTTCGCTGTCATTGCATGAGACAACGTTTAGTCCAATAGCAGCAAACAGGAAGCAACCTATGACAACATACATTGATTTCATACTTATTTTTTTATTTAAAGCTATAAAGGCAGGCTATCTATAAACTCTGCCCGGTACGGGATAAAACCGGTGATAACGTTCCATAATTTTTTTCCTGTCTTGTCGAGCAGTGAAACAGAATGGGCCTGTGAACTGCAAACCAGAATACTTGCATTGTCCACATAGTAAGCACTGCCCATTCTTTCACTGTATAGATTCAGAGGCAGCTCGATGGACAAGGCTACATTCACTTTACGACCGGGTTCGTCTAAGTTATATGCCAACACCCTTGAGCGTTTTTTATTGGTGCCATTTTCAAACAATATCAATTCTCCGTTTGCTGTGCGGTGCACCGCGTGTGATTCGTAAAACATGGCTTCTTCTTTAGGGAAACTGAAATCACCACCACGACCGATTTTCCACATCAGCTTCCCGCTTTTTGCATTGATTTTCCATACCTGCCCCGATTGATAAAATGACAACAGATAATTACCGTCTGTGTCCACACTCAAGCCGTTTGCATGAAGCCAATCTGTTTTGTTCTTCAGAATATCCGGATCGGCGGTTGGGTTCATCACATCAAACACGGACCAGCTCCAGATCTTATTCCCTTTGGTGTCCAGTATCAGGATTCCATCACCCGTTACGGTGTCCGCTTTCGTGCCACCAACGCGGCTCAGATCAAATACTTTTTTTTCCAGTGTTAGCGTCACCAACTGATGCGCATCATTGTAGAATACTTCGTGGTGAATGGTTTTGTCGAATCCCTTTTCTCCTTTTTTTAAATGAAAAATTGTATCTCCTGCAAGTGAAATCTCCAGCATTTCATCGCCATAGCTGGTAGGATAAGACAGCGGCGCCACGATGGATAAAATGGTTGATTCCTTTGTGTAATGCGCTACTTTAAACCCCGCATCTTTTATAGTGTGGTACCAAACAATATTGCCACGGGCATCTATAATATACACCTGTCCCGGAAGATCACGACGGGCAATAAGCGAAAACCCTTTTGAAAACCGCGCAGGTAAAGTTTCCTGTATTTCGCCAGGCATTACCATTTCTTGAATGGCCATGGGCATTTCTTTTGTGCGGAACGATCTCACGGCACTTACACTGCTTTCATAGTTGTCGTTCTTTGCTGCCACTTCATATTCGTATGCCTTGGCAGGCTTGAGATACAGCAAAGAAAAAACATGTTCTTTCTTGCCTGTCGAAACAGGTGTAGAAAAAACTTTTGTTTTGTTTTCTTTTTCCCAGTACCGGATAAAAAGGTCCGCTTTTTCTTTACAGGTCACATTGATTTTTTGTGTCAACACATTACCAGCTGAAGACTTTTCGCTAACCGAAATTAGGTCGGCTCCACAGCCGGGTCCGCAGCCGGTTAGCGCTATAGTAAGAAAAAAAGTTACTGCAGGAAGAACCTGCAGTAACCGGAAGAAAATCCTCTTCACTATTTCCATAAGGAGTTTTGCGTAAGTTTATTATTCGTTTGTAATTCCGCTGCAGGTATAGGGAAAATGTAATGCTTGCTTTCAATTCTTTCAGCGCCCTGCTTAAGATTTGCAGACATGTAGGTTTTCAGAGCAGCGGCATCAGGATACCATCTTTTCAAATCGTTCCACCTGTTTTCTTCAAAATACATTTCAAGTAATTTCTGGTGCTGGATTTCCGCCATCATGTTTGCTGTAGTAGGAAGGTCCGCGGCTGTTTTGGCTAACAATCCCGCTCTTACTCTTATTCTGTTGACATCCTGTAATGCCTGATCCGGATGGTTGTTCATTAGTGCAGCCTCAGCATGAAGTAACAGCACTTCAGCAAAACGTATTACTTCCACGTTAGCCGTAGAAGGCGTTGCTGACCAATAGTTGTCACCGCCACTTGCGTTGCGCCATGCAGTGGTGAATTTTTTATTTAAGAACTTTCCTTCCGGAAATGTCTTGTAAACAGGTTCGAATCTATCAATGCTTGTGGATGCAGCGGCCCACAGATTATCAAATGTTTGATTGTCGTACCAGGTTACATTGGTCTCGCCAAAATCAGAATACTTCCACATCAAAGTAGCATACATTCGTTTATCAAACTTTGTATCGGAACCATCTGGTCTTAATTCTTTTTTAAACTCCTTTACAAGAAACTGTGAGGGAATATATTTGAACCATCCTCCGCTTGCAGGGCTGCCGGTAAGTTGCGGACGATAGTTGTACATCGCGTTGCCACCGCTTTCTTCGTTCCACGGACTATACTGACTATTGAAAGGTCCGTACACCCATTCTAAAACAGATTCTTTGTTGAATTCATTTTTGTCGGTAAAATTATCTTCATAGTTGCTGATAAGATCGTAATCAAAAGGCGCTGTCAAAAGCTTTGCCAGCGTGGTTTCTGCATTTGCATAGTCTTTGGTATACAAATAAGCTTTGCCGAGAAATGCAAAGGCAGCTCCGCGTGTAATCCTGCCTTTGTCTCCTGTTGGTCTTGTAACCGGCAAGTCAGCAGCTGACTCAGAAAAATCTTTTATGGCCTGCTGGTAAATATCTGCAACCGGCGAGGTGGGAACAAAAGCATCATCTGAAGACTGCGCAACACTTGTCTTAAGTGGAACGTCGCCATAATTGGATGCCAAAATGAAATAACTTAAACCACGCAAAAATTTTGCTTCGGCAACATAGCTCTTCGTTAACGTTGCATCCAGCTTTGCTTTTGCGGCATTCTCAATTACCAAATTAGCGCGGTAAATAGAGCTATATAATTTGGCAAATATGTCTTGCGTATCTCCATTCTTTGCATCGTTAATGAAATTGGCAACCTGGATAGTTGATGGTTCTCCGCCAGGAATTGTAAGCACATCGTCTCCCAACGCATTGATATCCTGGTATCCTCTAAACGCGCCCCAATAACCACTCAATGGTAAACGCATTGGACTATAAACGGAAGCAACCGCAGATTTTACATCAGCTTCTGTTTTCCAAAAGTTCTCTTCCGTAAGCTGGTTAGGATTGCTCGTTTCCAGAAAGCTTTTTTTGCATCCTATTACAACGACTGTAGTTATCGACATAGCAATAAATGACAGTTTGAAAATCTTGTTCATTATGTGAAGTTTAATGATGTTTAAATATTAAAAAGATACAGTGAGTCCGGCCATAATAGCTCTTTGAATCGGATATCCACCCCAGTCATTTCCTCTGCTAAGCGGGTTGCCGCCATTGCCAAGATCCGGATTGAAGCCACTGTATTTTGTTATGGTGAACAGGTTTTCGGCAGAGAGATAAAATCTTGCACGGTCTATACCCGCTTTGGTTTTAGTAAAATCAGTTGGCAAAGTGTAACCAAGCTCAAGGCGCTTTAACCTTACATACGAGCCGTTTTCGAGCCACCTGTCGCTGTTCTGCCTTGCGTTCAGATTAGGGTCAGCCAAAACAAAGCGAGGAAAATTGGAGTTGCTGTTAGTCGCGGACCATGCGTTTAAAGCATCGCTGGAAAAGTTTGTGTATTCATTCATTTTCTCCATCCAGTAACGAGGGCTGTTGTATATTTTGTTGCCAAAAACGCCCTGCAGCAATACATTGATGTCAAAATTTTTCCACGATGCGTTTCCACTTAGCCCCGTTTCAAAAGTGGGAATTGGTGAGCCAACAAATTGCTGATCGTTGTTGTCAATTATACCATCATGGTTGTAATCTTCAAACTTAAGATCACCTGGTTGTGCATTCGGTTGTATTTTATTGCCATGCTGGTCAACATATGAATCCACTTCCTTTTGTGTTTTGAAAGTACCGAGGTTTTTAATCAGGAAAAAGCTACCAAGAGGTGACCCCACAATACCGCGTTGTAAATCTCCGAATTGCTGGTTGCCACTGCCGATTGTTACTGCAACCATCTTATTTTTCATGGCAGACATGTTCCATCCGATGTTGTAGGACCAATCTTTTTTTCGCTCGCCGTAATTAATACTTAACTCAATACCACTGTTGTCGATATTACCCGCATTTACAGGTGGAGCACCGTTAACACCTGTACTTAAAGGAATAGGCACGCTTAGCAATACGCCTTCAGAACGTTTTTTGAACCAATCAAAAACAACAGTCAGTTTATTGTTTAACAGGTTCGCATCAAACCCAATATTTGTTGTGTTTGATTTTTCCCAGGTAAGATCCTTCGGTGATTGTGCGCCGCTTGGAATATTCCCAATAACCATTCCACCGTCTGTAACAAAATTTAAATTGGAAGTTAAAAGCGCCTGCGTGGTATATAAAGAAATGCGATCGTTTCCAAGTGTACCAACGCCTCCACGGATCTTTAGGAAATCAATGACGTTTACCAATGATGAACGTTTAAAAAATGCTTCATTGTTCACATCCCATGCGGCAGAAATACCATAAAACAAGCCTTTGTTGTAAGCTGGATCAAATATAGATGAAGCATCCTGGCGTATTGATGCATATACTGAATATCGATTATCGTAAGCGTAAGTAACCCTTCCGAATTGTGATGTTCTGGTATTGGAATAGGATGAACCATAAGGCTTATCCCACGAAGTGGCCGCTGATATTCCATATAGACCCAATGCTGGATAGTAGGCGGTAACACCAAAATTATTTGAGCTATCTTTTTGCGCAGACAACCCGGCCATTGCTGACAAATGGTGCGCGCCGAAAGTTTTTTCATAGCTAAGAATATTCTCTACCAGCCACTGAGTGCTCAATGAAGAACCCATATTCGTTTGTGGGTTCTTGATGGTTGTACTACCATCTGAGTATGGGAACTGATAGTTGTTCTGATAACCACGGTTAGAAGAATAGCCAACATTTAACCTGTACTTCAACTGATCAACCAGTCTGATTTCGGCAAACGCATCAAGAATAATATTGGCATTATTGCTTTGATTATTGGTTGAGTTAAGGAAGGCTACAATGTTTGTCAGGTTTTTCAATGCCGGCGGACGCATACCCCAGCCACCATTGGTATTTGTAGGATCATAAACCGGAACCGTAGGAGAAGCCACTAAAGATGTAATGATCGTGCTGTGTGTCTGATCAGCACTACCACCTGCATAGTCCCTGCCTCCTATTTTACTATAGATAAATGTCTCTCCCACTTTTACGCGTCCTTTTTCATATAAAGACTTAATGCGGAAATTGGCATTTTCGTTGTTTGAGCAAATAACGGCGCCTTTCTGTTTTATGTAACTGCCCGACAAACTATACAAAAAATGCTCGGAACCTCCGGTTAAATCAATATTCGCTTTATAAGTTGGCGCAGTGGTAAAAATTTCATTTTGCCAGTTAGTGTTCACGCCGTTAGCGGGCGGATATGCGCCACCGTTATCATTAAATATTTTAACGATCTGGTCACTATTCATTACTCCAATTCTTTTCGGGATGCTGTTTCGTCCATACACAGCATTGAATTGAATTTTAGGAATTGTATTTTTTCGCCCGTTTTTGGTGGTAACCATTATTACGCCACCAGCTGCCCTGGCACCGTAAATATTAGCCGCCGAAGCGTCCTTAAGAATATCAATACTCTGAATGTCTGAAGGATTTAGCCCGTCAAGACTTCCGAAAGGAATACCATCTATAACCACCAGCGGATTGTTGTTTCCTAAAGTACCTGATCCTCTGATGGTAATGGACAAACCGGCTCCGGGGGCTCCGCCGTTTGACTCCACCGATACGCCGGCTACGCGGCCCTGCAACGCTGAAGTCAGGTTGTTAGTTGCGTTGACGCTTAGTTCGTTCATCTTTACCGAGGCAACGGCTCCAGACACTTCTTTTCGCTTTTGTGTGCCGTAGCCAACTACTACGATTTCCTCTGTCTTGCTATCAAGCAGTTTGAGTGAAACGCTCACCGCAGACTTGCCGGTGACACGCGTCTCCACTGATTCATAACCTACAAATGAAATAACCAGCACAGCGCCGTTGTCTGGAATTTCTAAGGAAAAATTACCGAGATCATCGGTGGCTGTTCCCTTGTCCGTTCCTTTTATTTTTACGGATGCTTTTGATAGTGGTTTGCCGTTTTCATCGGTAATTGTACCGTTTACTTTTACAGGTGGCACAGCTATTTTTTCCATGCCGATAACGCTAATTGGCCTTGGTTTCACGACGACTGTTTTTTCTACAATGTCATAACTCAGCGGCTGGTTCTTGAAGCAGCTGTTCAATGCATCAGCGAGCCCTGCATCTTTTAATTTGATGGTCACCCTTCCGGTTTGTTCCATCATTTCATCTGTATAAAGAAATTCATAACCGGTTTGTTTTTTGATTTCTTTAAACAGTTTTTCGAGCCGGGCATTTCTTTCGGAAAGTGTTACCCGCTGAGAATAGCCCGCAGCACCAGCTGTGAGGCAGAATGAGGTTAAGAAAATGGCAATCAGTTTCATGATCCGCAGTGTTTTGGATAAAATCTCCTTTATTGCAGGAGCATAATCAATCGTTAAATGCATAACTTTGTTTCGTTCCGGTTACCCCGGAACAGGTTTGGTTGAATAAAAAGCAGTCTTTAGCGAGACCTGTATAATTAATTGATCCAGACTATTTGCAGGACCCCGCCCCCGGGGTCCTGTTTTTTTGGATCGGCATTAATTTAAATTTTCTCAGGGCATTACGATTATTCGTTTACCCTCTATGCGAAACCGCACAGCGCCTGTGGTTTCAAGCATTTCAAACACTTTGGAGACTTCCACATCTCTTGAAATTCCTCCACGAAAATGTTGTTCGGCAGGCTTGCCTTCATACACAATTTCCACGTCGTACCAGCGAGCCAGTTGACGCATCACTTCATCTACATCTGCGCCTGCAAATTGGAAAAATCCATTTTTCCAGGCCATTACTTCTTCCTCGTCTATGTCATCAGTTACTTTTATAGTGGACGATATTTGTGCCTGCTCGCCAGGCTTTAATAATTTGCTTTCGTTATTCCTGCGAATACGTACCGCACCTTCCAACAGCGTTATTTTTGCCTCCGGCTCATCCTCGTAACTATTTACATTAAAGTGAGTGCCCAATACTTCGATTGTAGCGCTATGTGTCTGTACAAGGAATGGTCTTTTTTTGCCTTCGGCTAATAAGGAAGTAACTTCAAAATATACTTCACCTGATACGGAGACTTTTCTATCATTATCAATAAAACTAACGGGATAGGTAAGCGAAGAACCGGCGTTGAGCCATGCGCGGGTTCCGTCGGAAAGTACGATGGTGGCCACTTTGCTTCCCTTCGGATTAAACAAGGTATTGTAACGGGTTTCTTTTAATGCTTCACCGTTTTCGTTTTGATAAACGACTTCGCCCGTCGCCAACTTCACTACTTTCACATTTTCCTCCAGGGCCAGTTGTCCCTTGTTGATGCTGTCTAAAAATACTTTGTCGCCATTGGCGAGGGTGATCATTGCGCGGCTGCTTTTTGGGGCACTAACGTCAGTTGCAGGAAGATGTTTCTGGCTTATGGATTGCGCTTCTTGTTTATTGTTTTTTGGAATGAATAGATACCCAAGGCCAACTATTGTAATAATGCCTATTGCTGCAGCGGCCACTCTCCACCAGTTTTTGCGCGCTTTCATTTGCACGACTGGCGTTTCCCGTGGTTGAATTCCGGCTCTCTGATGAATTTGCTGTAATAGTGTTTGGGCGTGTTGGAGATCGGTAGGTTGTTCCTTGAAAAGGTTGGATAAATAATCTTCCTGGAAATATTGTTGAAGCTCAGCCGGTGATTTTAACCGGAGCAATTCCAAGAACCACTCACACTCTTCGGGTGTCCATTGTTTTTTGCTAAATAACTCCTGAAGCCTGGTGTTGATATTTTCCAAATTGAAATTTTTCTAAAAACACCGGCCCTTGTAAAACGGGTGGTTCTGTTGGAACTTTTTTTTAGAAAAAACAGTTTTCAAACACGAAAGCAAGTGCCAACGCTGTAACTTTTTGATTTTGCGGGCTCTGATTATGAACGTAGGAAAGAATTGATTCCTTGGAGCGGACAAGATGTTCCTTGACGGTGTTTTTGGAAATAGAAAGTTCGGAGGCCGCCTCTTCATAGCTTTTGCCCTCAAACCGGCAAAGCTCAAACACCCGGCGACGCTGTGGTGGCAATTGTGCAATGGCTTCTTCCAACATTTTCAATTGCATTTCCTGGAAACTGTTCTCCAGGGGCCAGTCACCGGAAGTATATACTATTCCTGCGCTTTTTTGGCGTAACCGTTCTGCTGTGACGTTGCGTAAGTAATTAAGCGAACGATTGTAACTGGTAACGAAGAGCCAACCGCCAATCTTTTCATAAGATGAGAATTTTTCTCTCTTTTGCCACAAACTGATAAAGACTTCCTGCAGGATATCATCTGCCACCGTCTCGTCCCTTATAATTTTCAGAATGTTCAACCGTACAGGTTCGTAATAGCGATAATAAAGCTTATCAAATGCAGATGACGATCCTTGCGCCAGCTCTTGTAAAAGCAGGGGTTCAATATGGCAATCTTCTCTATTCAAATCCCGTAAGTTGTTATTTTAGTTTGGTTACCTTCAAAAAAATAGAAAATAGTTCATCACTCCTCACATTCGTCGTTGGCTAGTCAACACAGAGAACAAATGTATGTATCCTATAACATGTATCAATACTGTAATGCGTAAGTTACGCAATCGATTGATTTCGTTTTTGAGTTGCCGTTGGCATAGAGTAAAGACAAATAAGAAGCTTCAACCCAACGTCGTTTAGTTAGCGAGAAGGCTTCGACAAGCTCAGCCTGACACTCCCCTCGCGCTATCACGCTGAGCTTGTCGAAGCCTCGTTGAAAAGAAACGATTTCAGCCAATGTTACTGACTATCCGACATTCAGCTTCAGCTAGCAGTGTTGAGTTATGAAACAGAGCAAGATCAAGAATTAAGAAATAATAAACCACCTTTATTTTACCTATTTGCTACGGTTTTTTAATCATTAATTTTTCGTGTGCTACCAAATGTTATAACCATTCCAATAGAAGCGACAAAAAAAGGGATCACGTTTCCGTAATCCCTTCTCAAGGTTCAAAAAATATTCATTCGCTGTTGTTATTTACCTGCTTCCCGGTTCGGGAACTGAATATCGCAATAAAATTGGTGGCAAAAACAACACCGGGTTAGTGGAAAAAATCTTGTCAAAAAACGCTGCATAAACCTTGTTAAAAGGCAAATCTGATCCATAACTTTCTCTCTTTCCTAAATCACTCAAGATGAAAATGGGATGAACAACGTCAACTGTTTTTTCACTATTATCGATATTAAGAACAGATTTCCATGAAATATTATCTCCATTTCTTTTATAAAAATCCCGGATGTTTTTCTTCAATATAGAATCTGTAATACTGGTATCGTCAAGACTTATCAATGCACCATTTTTAACCTGGTATTTCAAATAATAAATAATAGAAGCGGACGGTTCTATAGAATAGAAATCATGGGATAACTTCCTGTTAAGAATAGTCGCACTGGCTATTGTCTGACTTACAACCACCTGGCAGCACCACAAACAACATAGAATTAAAAAAGATGCCTTTTTCATAGAACACTTATTTTAGTGACAAGATATACCTTTCTGTCCATGAAGGTGTTGATAGTTTACGTCATTGATATATTGCTTATCCGCAGGGGAAAGACTTTGGTATGCGTTTGTTCCTTCCAGTCCGCCCCAACAAAGAGCCCATGCTTCCCGATCCGTCATGTAAGGAAATATTTGTAACATGCCATCTTTCATCCAGCCTATTAAGTCGTAATCTGTAAATGTGTTATGGTCATTTTTTATTATGCTGTTATTTATAAACTGCACACCTTTGAATTCACCTAGATAGGCATGGATGATTTCATGCATAATAGTCGTGGTAACGTATTCATAGGATGCGCCGGGCAGTTTATTGACATTAAGCTTGATGTCAATTTTAGAATAAACACCTTGCTGCTCTGTGCCCTTAAACGTCACCTTTGTTTCACCCATTGTGGCATCATCCAGCGTTGTTGATTCATGAATAGTCACGTCATATTGCTCAAAAGCATCCCAACGTTCCAGAATTTGACGAAATACGCTTTTACATTGAGCATCGTTAACATATTTCATCGCGTTAATCAGGCAAAGATTATGTAAATCAATCAGTAAATCGTCAGGTGTGGCAGTTCCATTGTTATTGAATCCCGCTGCGCTGCCGCTTGGTATTCCGCCTCCAAACTTCTTACAAGGATCACCCCAATCATCAGCAAGTCGGCACTGTCCAATGGTCCTGGTTCCATAAACAAATGTACATACAGATGTTACTCCGTCGCAGCCTCTCATCGTAACTGTAGGAATAGTAATAGTACCTGCGCAGGCAACTCTCATTGGTGAAAGGCTATCGGAGAAATCAACATCAATGTATTGGTATGCATTTGGCGCCTGGCTTCTCCATCCTTCAAGTACATTTCCATCGAGGTCAAAATAATAGGTATAAGTAACCGGTCTGTTTACGGTCGTAGTTAACACCTTAATAGGTTCCCAAACAATCGTGCTGATTTTTCTTGCTACTTCATAATTATTTGAATCAATCTGTTTCAGAACCAGTTCGACGGATGCCGGTAACTCCGCTGAGGCCGTTAAATCACTTTGCTCTATTTTATAAGGAATCGCAAGTGTTGGCGCACAGTTGGAGTTTGAAAGTATGGGATCGGTCCATTTTATGAGGCCAGTTAGAGGGTCTTTCGGCAGACCTGTTGATATGTCATTGGTTCGAATGTTCCCTGTTGTCTGGTTTTTACTAAAATTTATGGCGACATTTATATTATCAATGGAAACAGTACTTACTTTTTCCAGTAAGTTATTTTTTCGCAACCATGCTTGTGCCTTTTGAACAGCAAGCTGTTCTGGCGTTAACCGAATTTGTACGTCACCTTTTGTTGAATCACTTTTGTTGCAGGCGATAAAAATTGTTAGGGGAATACTTATTAGCAACAGCAATGCAAATAAGCCAATTCTGGTCTTGTTTTTTTTCATGTAATAGAGTTTTTGGAATATTGATAAATAGAAAATCATTAAGATATGCTATTGGGGTAAACAGATAAGCATATTATCATGTCAATAGAGATAGCCTCAATGTGTATATGAAAAGACTGGGCGTAGAAAGGGTCAAAGAATTAAAGAACATAGGATAAGGGTCTTTTTTTCAATAATAAAGTTTTGATACTGCTACCGTTGTCGCACACACTAAATCAGCACACGCGAACAGCGACAAAAATAAACGTGCACACCAGTCCTCAAATAAGTAGTTCTACGGTATTTCGATGGATCGCTGGGAAGAACCCAGATTAATAAAAATAATACCTCCACGACGAGAGCATATAAGATTGCTGAATACCGAGGCAAAGTACCGGGGTTGCGAATACTTGATTGCTGATGCCTGCGGTAGTAAGAAGAAGTTTCATGATATGCTTTGCTGGTGAAACTTGTAAACATACAAGTTTCACCAGCAAAGCATATTACTATTGGCTGAGAATGCGACATTCATGGAGGCTAAATACGATCACTATGATACCCTATTCCGTTATGTTAAATTCAATATTGTATTCCGTATCGCCGAGGTAGCCATTTTTACCAAAAATCACCATCTTCGTTTCTTCGTTATTATCATCCAGGTGCCGGTTATTCAGCAATAGCGTTTTACCGTTGTATAGTGCTTTGACAGTGTATTTCCCAATGGGTAGATCTTTTGCCATAAAAGTGCCGGCAATGTCTTCAACCGGCCTTTCAAATGCAGCAGCGAGCGTTCCATCGATTAAATTTTCTTCACCGGGAAAAGGAGTAAACAACAGTTTTATTTTCGTCATGTCCACATCAGCACCAAACATGTACAAGTCAACATGTGCGCCATAGTAACCGGCGCCGCCTGGCCGTTGGCCACTGAGCTTCCATTTGAAGTTTCGGACAGCTCCGCTGTTTTTGTTAAACGTTCCGGCATTATCTGGCTCCAGGTCAAACTTATAGGTTTGCCCGTAAGCGTTTTTCGTAAGCTGAGCCTTGGCCGTCCAATCACCTGCAGGGTCGTCCGGTAACAACACTTCATATTTCCCTCCGCTGTTACTGGCAGCAAGAAGATAGCTGCTATACCACACTGTATGTTCGATGGTGATGTTCGCGCCTTTCACTGGCAGGTTTTTAGCGTCGGTTACAATACCCGTTACAACGCCACTCTTCGTTTCCGTAACAGGAGTATCAGGTAAGCTGGCATTTTTGCTACAGGCAATTACAACTGTACTGCATATAAATGCCAATAGCGAATGGTATGTCTTGTATTTCATGTCTAATACTTTATCGGTTTAATGGTTGGAGATTTTCACGCAACTTTTGATATATGCGAATTGTTTTCGGAAGTCATGTTCTGGTTGTCTTCGAATCGTACCTGTTTGCTGAGGATATACCTGAAGTAGTAAGCAACAACGAATGCTGCCGGAACACTGATGGATGTCCACGTGGCGAGATCTTTTGAAATGCCCTGGAAGTCTTTGTAATACATGATATGAGCGCCGAGACCAATCAAAATACCTGCGATGGCCGCCAGCAAATAACCGAGTACACATTGCCATATCCATTTTGCGGGAGATTTAACAAACGGCCTTAGTTGTACGGCGTTGATGATGCCGATAGAGAGGAACATAAAAAGAATATCGAACGGCACGAACAAGGTATAGTAGCCGAGCCAGAACACCCACGGCGCAAAGAAAAGAAATGGCCACGCGTCAGTCAGGATTTTCTTTTTCCCTATTATTTCAAATGTTTTGTTTCTCGAAACGACAAGGAAGAAAACAAAAATGAATATAGAAATTGTGTGCATGATAAACTGTGGCGTCGTCAATAGCTTATCATGGTCGCCGGTAAACCCGTGCGCAATCAACGGGTGCAAAAGGCCCAATAATCCTGGGTAAACGACGAGGTTGCTCATAACCCATTTTCTTAAAAACATGGTTTTAGTGTTGTTCATAATAGTTGTAATTTAGAATACAAAGGACCTTCCTTTTGCCGGCCAGAAAAGGCATCTTTTATTCTTAAAATGATATATTTTGCGCCATGGGTCTACAGGGAACTGTTATACGCACCATCTTTCAAACAGCTACTTCATTCGGAGCGGCGTTTGATGAACTTTGCAAGGTGTCGCACATCAATGCAGATGAAGTGGGCGACTCAGAAAAAATGGTTGAATGGGAAAAAGCAGCGTTGATCTGGGTGCCACTTTTAAAGCTCACCAGCGATCCCTTAATCGGTTTGCATATTGGTATTGGCACGCCAAAAATGCTTCATGGCATGGTTGGTTTTTTAATTCAAAGTTGTAAAGATCTTGACCAGGCGCTGCAAATGTTAAGCAGGTATGGGCACATGGTATCGCCGATGGTTTCCTACAAATACACTCTCAATGATGTGGCCGTTCTTGAAATAGAACAGAATAAAATGTGGCTGCTGAAACATCCTGAACCGGCAAGGCAGGCAAACGATTTTCTATTTGCATCAACCCTCAACACTTCCGCAGCACTTACGGGTAAACGCATCGTTCCGTTAAGAATTGAACTGGCCTACTCAAAGCGGGAAATTTCAGAGTATCAAAAGTTTTTTGGCTGCGACGTACTTTTTAACCAGGAGGTAAATCGGATTATTTTAGATAAAAAAGATATAGCCACACCTATACTCTCCAGCGATCAATCTATGTTTGAGCGGTTCAACACAATGGTAGCCGAAAAGCAGGCGCTACTCGCAACCAACACGATCAGCGGAAATTTGAAACAGGTATTGTTCATGCAGTTCAAGGGAAGAATTCCTTCTATTGATGAAGCGGCACTGGCATTGGATATGACACCCCGCAGCCTGCAGCGAAAACTGATGCAGGAACAAACGACCTTCCGCGATGTTGCCGGGGAAATCAGAAAAGATATTGCATTCCAATTAATGCAAAACCCGGCGATAAAAATATCGGAGGTTTCAGATATCCTTGGGTACTCTGACCCGACTGCATTCAGAAAAGCCTTTAAGTCGTGGACGAACGTAGCGCCGCGTGCGGTAAAAAAGGTGGGAGCATATAATTACGGACAGCGCTGAGTTCAAGCCCAATGTTGAGCATTGGCAAAACCTGGTTTACTTACCTTTTACTTCCTCATTGTAATACGCACACACTGTGTTCATCAAACATTCTTCGCATAAAGGTTTGGGACGGCAAATGTCTCTTCCCAGAAACGACATCGACATACCAGCTTCCCATTCGTTTTGCGGAAGCACTTCCATTATTTGTTTCTCAATTTTAACCGGGTCGCTGCTCGTCGCAATGCCGAGCCTCTGAGACACTCTTACTACATGTAGATCAACTATAACGCCTTCATAGGGAGCCCCGGCAAAACGCTTGATCACATTCGCGGATTTCCTGCCAATACCCGGCAATTCCACCATCTTGTCAATATCAAGTGGAATGTTCTTATCGGCTTTAACACGCTCGGCAATTTCTATCAGCCACTTTGCCTTATTGGCCCAGTTGATTACTTTGGCTAGCAAGGGCCTCAAATCATCTGCTGTTGCCTTTGCAAGCGACGACATATTAGGATACACGCTGAAAAAGGCAGGTGCAATACTGTTGATCAGCTTATCATTGCTCCTGGCAGACAATACCACCATTACGACCATTTCATAGAGGTTACCTGCATCGAGCGGATGCTTTTCGTTTTTGTATTTCTTGATCAGTGGTTTAACTGCTTTTGACCAGTCAATTGTGGGAGATGGCATAGTAAAAAGTTGTGAACTAAAAATAGTTATTAAAATAACGTACTTGAAATATTTTTCGTCTTTTATCATCTGCACCTTCTTCTCTCCATAGCAAAGTTGTTGAGCTGCCTATTCTTCACTTCCAATCTTGCGGAATAATTAGTAAGTTCACTCCGCACTACCTAAACCCTTCGTCTGTGACTTAGGTGGCTAAGCATTGCGTGGGATAGTTAACTTTTTAATTATAAATTTTAGAGCCATCCTCTCCGGTAATAAATATTTATGACAAAGAACTCCAAAACCAAATTAGACGTTTTTGCGGCAGCAATGATTTTGTTCTCATTCATTGCGTTTATAAGCTTCTTTGCAGCAGTTGCAAAAAGTGAAGGAACAATCGGCAAGGGAGCTTTGGCAAATTTTATTGCAGACTATGGTCTGTATATGTTCCCTTTATATTTTATTGCGGGCTCAATTAATCTATTTCTATTGTTAGGACTAAATATAGCCTTATACTCTTTTTTGGCAGCAACACTCTCGCAACTTATTACGATACGTTTTAAAAGATATAAACCATTTTTAGCAACCTACTATTTGACATTTTCTATTTTATTGATTGCATTGGCATGCCTTATAAATCTGTTCATGAGAGGCCAATGAATTTTCAATGAAATTAAACCAAACAAAGAATGGAACAACTAATCCAATTTACGAATTCAGAGGATTTCCTTAGCGATTGGGCTTTTTTTTAATAGGTTTAAACCTGGATCGGGACACATTCAGAACTGTCATGTCTTTAGAAGCGCGCTATGATCAATTTGATGAAAAGCTGGAAGGGTCAAAAAGATATTGGAAAGTTGCTTGCGATGGCCTTTTTGACCATCGCTTACATATAGGATACCTAAGACCATTTTACCAGGTGAAAATTCTCACTGAGCATCCAGTGCTTTGGAACTATCACTCTAAAATTTACTTTTCCGTTTACGGCACGGTCAAGGATATTCCTTCATTATTAGGAGATCTTTTTTTAGTACATGGCAAGGCCTGCGGAAACTGGGTGGAGTTTGACAGGGTCTTTGGTTTTCTTCCTGAAATATTGGGAAATACAACTGATAATCAACTTGCAGCGCCAACACCTTTATGGCCCCACTATGTTAAAGTATTTGAGCAACACAATTTGAACTATACAGTCAATGAAATTGAGGAAGATCAGCGATTTTCAGCATTACTTTTCAGCAGCATAGACTTTCCGGATGACTATAATTATGGACAACCTTTTGCGATAGCGGAATCATTCGAACTACTTGAAAGCAACTAACCATTTTTGCATTTTACAACGACAAAGCCGTTAGTTATTGAACTAACGGCATTGTCGTTTCTTATACCCCGGGCAACGATTTCAATTGAAGCTAAGGATGAAGGCCGGGCTTATCAGTTGCCACTAATTAAATATTTCTGCCAGTTTTGTTTCCAACGCTGTTCCTCTTAAATTCTTTGCAATGATCTTTCCCTGCGGGTCAATGAGAAAGTTTTGCGGAATGGCGCGGATCGCATACAACGCAGCGATTTCGCTTTTCCAGTATTTAAGATCAGATACCTGCATCCATGACAAATGGTCATCGTGAATGGCTTTTAACCACGCCTCTTTTTTAGTTTGCTGGTCAAGAGATACACTTAGTATTTCAAAGCCTTTCGGTTGAAATTTATTGTACGCTTTTACCAACACTGGATTCTCATCGCGGCAGGGATGGCACCATGACGCCCAGAAATCAAGCAGTACATATTTACCTCTGAAAGATGAAAGGCTTACGTTATTGCCAATTGTATCGGGCGCGGTAAAGTCTGGTGCAATTTTACCGATGGCTAGTTTTTCTTCAATCGCCAACATCGCTTCGTATTTTTTGCCCATTGCTGTAGTTTTTACAGCTGGTGATAAAGAGGTATACAAACCCTTAATGTCGTCAACATTGTCTGGCATTGGACCGGCCAACTCCTGCAACGCGTAAAGACTTACAATGGATTTCCGGTGCGCGGTTATGAATTCTCTTTCGGCCTTTTTTTTCTCTGCTTCAATCCCTTCGTTTCTTGCATTCATCTCTGTTTCAAATGCTGCGGACTTTCTTGTTTCTTCTGATGCGCTTGCATATTCGGTATAGAGTTTATTCATTTTCTCCTGAGCAGGTTTTAATACCTTCTGCAATTCCTGATCTTCTTTATTTACAAGTGATCCTGTTAAAACTGCCTTAGATATCGAATCTGCCGAAGTGAACTGAATGGCGTTATCTAGATAGAAACTTTTTCGATCCGCCCTTCTCTCCTGCTTTACATTTTTGCCATCGTGACTTAGTACCAGCATGGCGTGTACAGGATAATCCATTTTACCTTTAAAGGAAAATGAGCCATTGGAAAGCAAAGAAGAATCTTCCATCTGCTGATCGTTCAGGCTATAAGTAAGATATACTTTTGCAGGCGCATTGAGTGTCCCTATTTTTCCTTTGATCACAAAGTTCTTTGTCTGTGCAAATGAAATGCCCGACATTAACACCAGCGCTGTTGTTATTTTCGATTTCATAAATTGTTTATAGGTTGATTGTTTCTTTTAGTAATTGAATATTTTCATTAATTCACTATCTATTCCTTCTGCATCATCGCCAATAAATTTTGCGAGAATTTTTCCATTCGGATCAACAATGAATTTTGTTGGCAAACCTGTTACACCAAAGCGTTCCATAAGGTCGTCAGGATTAGCGATGCCTTTCATTTTTTTATCCTGATCGGAGCCACTTAAGATGTGGTGCCAGATGCCAATGCTATCTTGCGCTACAGCTTTTTTCCATGTTTGGGGTCTGATGTCATCGTCTGCTACGCCAATAATTTCTAATCCTTTTGATTTGTATTTTTCATAGATGGTTCTCAAATGCGGATGGCTCTTTCTGCAAGGAACGCACCAGCTTGCCCAAAAATCGATGATCAGGTATTTGCCTTTGAAATCTGCGAACGACAATTGCTTTCCGTTGATATCTGTGGATGTAAAATTATCTACCACTTTGCCAGGCGACGATGCTTCAATTGCTACTATCTGTTTGTGAATCATTGTACCGATACGTGTTTGCTGCATAGCGGGTGACAAGGATGCAAATACTTTTTTTGTTGTATCAAATGGTTTTAGTTGACCATAAAATGCGAACATGTAAACGGAAATATAAGAATCAGGATGTTTGGCAATGAAATCAAATGTCAGGTCTGATGTTTTAGCAGAGTATGATGACATTTCTGATTTGATTGCTTTTCTTGCAACTGAATCTTTCTCATCGGCAAGTTGCTTTTGTAATGTTCTGATCTTTTGATTTACAGGCTCAATACTTGCTTCATACGCTTCATATTCCTTTTGCGTTTTCGACCCCGTCATTTTGGGATGTGCAAGATCACTAAGGTTTACAGCCACACTCATTGTTGCAGGCTCTATAAAGATCCGTACGTCTTTTTCTCTTTCTTTTTTTGTCTCATCAATTACTTGTCCTTTGGTTCTGAAAACAAGCGACGCACTTCCCGGCTCTTCTACTGTTCCCTTGAAAGAGAATTTATTGTTTTTGATCAACGAACTTTCATGCACATATTTTCCTTCTGCATTGGTGTAAGCAATAATGACCGTATCGCTTTTGCCATTGCTTATGCTGCCGTTTAGTATAAATGGCTTGCTCTTCGACTGCGCGAAGGCTGATGCGCTTAACGTGAGTGCGAGACATAAGGTTATTGGTTTCATTTTTATCGAGTTGTTAGTTGAAAGTTGTTTGTTGTTAGACTTGAGGGTAATTACAGTCATGGAAAGGCCGGTACACTTTGTACAATAGAATTTCTATCGCTGAAGTGTGCGACGCAAGGGAAGTTTAATAGTAGTACTTAAGATGACTACAAGAAACTTCAAAATATCCCGATAAGACTTCTGTCTTATCGGGATGCAATACCATTATGGATTATAGCCGGGGTTTTGATTGCCGATCAAAGGATTGTTTACAAATTCATCGTGTGGAATAGGTAATATGTATTGATCTTTGCTTGTAATGGTTGGTCGCAATTGTGTAACTGTTTCCAACGGAAATCTCAACAGTGCCCAGTAAGGGGTGCCATCTTCTCCTACAAAGTTTTTTACATACTCATAGTAAGTTTGCTTCAGCAATGCCTGTGTATCACTTGTGTTATCAATAACAGAAAAATCTGTGATGCCTGCTTTTGACATGATGGTCTTGATCAGTTGTTTTGCCTTTGTAATATCTCCTCCTGAACGGATGATTGCTTCTGCTTGCATCAAGTAAACTTCCGATAAACGGATGGCATAGGCTACTTCAGAAAGCTGCGTTGTTGTTTGTGACGCCTGAATGTACTTGATGAAATACCAACCCTTGTTTGCTTTTCCTTTTGGGCCGATCATCCATGCTTGTCTTGGGTCGTTGTTCAACAAATTTTTCAAACTGTCTGTTGCTACATAATAACCGGATCTGCTGGACGTATAGTTGCCGGATGTGTTGTAATAATAACTTCCCTGGTTTGCCTGTGGCTGTACGGCCAGCATCACTTCATTGCTGGTTAATCCCTTGGTGTAAAAAATATCTTTGGGATTGCTTTCCAAAGTGTACGGACTTTTGGAAATGATATTGTCGCCAAGCGCCGCGCATTGCGCATAATCATCGCCCTGTCCGCGTTGCAACAATACACGCATCTTTAAAGCCATTGCGCTCCATTTGTTTACGTACACATTCTGGCTTGTTTCTGCCGCGTTGTTAATGGCCTGATCAACATCTTGCAAAATGAAATCGTAAGAGTTTTTTACATTGTCTCTTGCTTGTGCATAGTTGGTTGACGTTACGAAATCTTTACGAAGCATAATTCCATATTTGCTGTTTACATCATACCACTGACCGAACCAGCTTAACAATTTGAAATGCGCGTACGCTCTTAGAAACGCAGCTTCTGCAAGTATTTGCTGTTTTCTGCCGTCGGCAAATTTGTCGTCGCCTAATTTGCTTACTCCTGATAAAACACCATTCGCTGCATTGATCAAAGTATATTCTCTGCCCCATTCACTATTCATGCTTGTGCTGCCGAGTTTGTTCTTTTCATCGTTTGTGGTATTTCTGCCGTCGGCCATGAAACCCGCTAGGATGTTGCCGTTCAATTCATTTGGCAACCAGTTGGTCGCGACGTCCGTTGCAAAGGCGAAGCGATAATAGACACCTCTCAATGCTGTTGTGGCTGTTTGCTGGTCAACAATAGTATTGCCCTCAACAAGTGCATCTTTCGGCAGTGCATCCAATTGTTTTTTACAACCGATTTGTGTTAGTATAGTTAGAATGCTTAAAAAGCAAACTGAATATTTTTTCATTGTCATTTAGAATTTTGTTGATAATGGTTTGAGGCCTGCGTTAAGCGTTAGGCATTAGGCGTTCTGCATTAGAAAGCTACTCTCAAACCAAAAATATACTGCTTCACACTTGGGTACGCATTTGCATCTGTGTAACCGTTGATCAAACTATATGGATCGTTGCTCACTTCAGGGTCCTGACCAGGATACTTTGTTACGGTAAACAAATTGGTTGCAGATACGTACACCATTGCCGATTGCATTTGCAATTTCCTCATCAACTTGTCACTGAACTGATAGTTAAGTGTTATTGACTTTAATTTCAAATAAGAGGAACTGTAAATATTGTTGCTGGACGGGCCAGACGCATTTTGTGAATAGATGAGTCGCGGCACGTCTGTGTTGGTGTGCGTTGGCGTCCAGCGATCGAGTACACGAACACCTTTGTTGCTAAGATCAGATACGTATTGATTTTGCACATCCGCCATGTACAAAGTATTACCGCCGTAAGAATAGGTCAGCAATGCTGTTAAACTGATATTCTTATAAGAGAATGTATTGGTGAAACCACCATAAAACTTAGGCGGCGCCTGTCCGATCAACTGATAGTTGTCAGGGAAACCTGCTGCATATCCAGAATCCGGAATGAAATACATTGGATCACCTATGTTCAGGTAAGGCGTAAAGAACATGTAGTAAGGATATGTTTTTTGGTATGCTGCCAATTGGTCCTTATCCTGTATAATGCCAGTAAATCTTGCACCTACGAATTGTCCAACAGGATAGCCTGTCCGCAATACAGTGTTTGAAAGAATGATGCTCGAAGAGCCAGCGCTTAATACAGAACCGTGATTCGGATCTACATAATCTTTGTTCAGGTTGGTAACCAAACTTTTGTTGGAAGAAAGATTGAACGCACTTCTCCATGAAAAGTTTTTGCTTTGAATGATAGTTCCCTGCAAAGCAATTTCAATACCGCGATTCCTGATGTCTGCAAGGTTTGCTGTCAAGCTTGAATAAGAAGAACTCGATGGTAATGGCTGCGTGAACAACAATCCTGATGATTGCTTTTCATAAATACCAACACTTGCATTCAGTCTTGATTTGAATAAGGAAACATCAATGCCCGCATCTTTTTGCAAAGTGCTCTCCCATTTAATTTTGTCATTACCCAATTGCGTAGGGATCACGGCATTCGTTCCATTAATCGTTCCTGTGGTGTAGAGCGTTCTGTATAAATAGTTGCCGATATTCTGTGTTCCGGTGTAACCTGCACTGGCTCTAAGTTTCAACTCATCCAACCATTTAACATTTCTCAGGAATTTTTCCTGCGACATTCTCCATGCCAAACCTGCAGAAGGGAAATAACCAACCTGCTCATCCGGAGCAAATTTTGAAGAGGCATCCGAACGGCCAGTCACGGTTACAATATATCTATCCTTCAGCGTATAGTTCGCACGCAGATAAAAACTCAACAATGAGCTTTCATAAGATGATGATGTGTTAGGCAATGTTACAGCAGCTGCACCCAGGTTGTTTAAAATTCTGTCATCAGGATAGGTTTGACCAGATGCCTGGAAGGAAGAAGCTTTGTCCGATTGCCATGAAGTACCAGCCACAACATCGAGACGGCTGTTGGAATTGAACTCTTTATTGTAATTCAATGTATTTTCAAACAGATAAGAAAGCGCTTCCGTTTGGCCCTGAGAGCCTACGCCACCTTTTGAATCGCTTGAACCGCTGCTGGTAGAAATCAATGCAGAAGACGGCGTGTAGTTTCTTTGTCTGTATAAATTATAATTCATGGAAGCCTGGCTTCTGAATTTAAGGTCGGGTAAGATTTTATATTCTAACGCGAGCGAACCAAGGAAGGCAGCATTTTTTCCAAGGTTCATGCCATTCAACAACAACAATGGATTTTGAAAACCACTATAGTTAGTTGCTCCCAATGCACTACCTGTAAGGTTTGTGTACGTGCCATCTGGGTTGTATGGAGCCACTGTTGGTGGGGCATACAACGCCTGCGAATAAGCACCGTTGGTAATATTGTTATTGGTGAAACCATAATCAAGATTGAGGTTGAACCTGAACTTTTTGCTGATCTCATTGTCAAGATTGATCTTTCCTGAAAGGCGCGAAAAATCTGTATTCTTAACAACACCTGCCTGTTTGCTGTATGAGATAGATGTGTAATAGCGAGACTTTTTTCCACCACCTCTTACAGAAATGTCAGTGTTTTGTGTAAGTCCGTTTCTCAGTACAAGATCGAGCCAATCAGTGTTTTTGGTGCCTAGAAAATTCGGATCATTGAGGATGCTGCTGGCAGTGGCATCAGGAGCTTCGCCTACGGCCGTTTGTTCATCAATTAAATTTTGCGCAGCTTCTTTCATGATCATTTTGTACTGATCTGCATTGAGCAATTTGCTTTTTATGGGTACAGAAAAACCTGTGTAATTATTCAGTTGAAAAATTGGTTTCTCATCGTAGTTTCCTTTTTTGGTAGTAATGATCACTACGCCATTCGCAGCTTTGGAGCCGTAGATAGCGGTTGCAGAAGCATCTTTCAGAATGTCGATAGATTCAATATCGCTGATATTTAATCCCGCCAAACTATTCAGCCCTCTTGAGAAACCGCCGCCAATGGAAGAAATACCATCGTCTGCCACACCCGCACGGGCAACAGGGTCAACTACTTCACCAGGCGTTTTGATATAACGATCCTGCGGTGTAACCTGCACGCCATCTATGATGTACAACGGATCGTTTCCACCCATGATAGAAGTACCGCCTCTCACTCTTATGCTTGCCACACCACCTGGCGAGCCATCTGCCTGTACAACCTGTACACCTGCTGCTTTACCTGCAAGTGCCTGATCAACACTGGTGAATGGTATGTCTCTAACTTCTTCTACATTCACTGTGGAAACAGAGCCGGTAAGGTCTTTTCTTTTCAAACTTCCGTAACCTACTACAACCACCTGTTCCATCGGTGAATTGGCGATGGCCAAAACCACATGATAGTTGGTAGAGGTACCGATGGTAACTTCTTTGCTTTGATAACCGACAGAACTAAATTGAAGCACGTCGCCTTTATCTGCGCCTATCTGAAACGAGCCATCACCTTGTGTTATAGCCGCCCGTTTATTATCCTTATTGAAAATGGTAACACCTTGCAAAGCAGCACCTTTTGTGTCAGTCACTTTACCAGTGATATTGGCAATGGCAGCGGGCTTAGGCTCCTTGGGCGCTTCCGCTGTTTTATCTTCTTCTTTGCGAAGGATAACATTTGTGCCGATTATTTTGTAAGCGAGCGATGTGTTTTTAAGACATGCAGCCATTGCAGCATCAATGTTGGCGCCTTTCAGCGACACTGATATCTTCTGATCAAAAATATCTTTGCTGTCATAAAAAAAGTGATAGCCCGATTGATCTGTAATCGACTTGAACACTTTTTCCAGCGAACTATTTCTTTCATTTAAATCGATCTTTTGGCTAAGGCCGGTGGCACTTACCTGTAACAGACCGATCAGCAGTATTAAACTGGTTACCTTCATAACCCTAACAATTTTCTTAAGCAGCCGTGATTGGGACACGACAATAGTAAGAGAATAAAAATTCATTACATTTGTTTAGTTTGGTTTGATAATTGAATACGTCCGGAAAGTAATTTCCACTCAGTTAGATAGCCAATCATACACGCAAAGTGGTCTCAACACTTTGCGTTTTTTATTTAGCTAAAGGAATGGTTGTTAAAGAAGTTGGCGTCTTACATAAGCTATGTTTAAAGGTGATTAATTATGCTGTTTAATGGTTAATGTTTGTTGTTGCTGATCAATAATGAATTCGTAATTCAGATAACTGAATATTTCCAGCATCTCCTGTAAACTCGTTCTTCTTGCTATTTCACCATTGAATTTTCTGTTCTCCATTTTTCCCTCATACTGCACTTTTACATTGTACCATCTCGCAACCTGGCGCATTACTTCAGGTAGGCTCGCATTGTTGAATTTGAACAAACCATTTTTCCACGCAATCACTTCGCCAACGTCTACACCGCTTACCAGGCGTAGCTTTTGGTCGTTCGGGTTCAGTTGTGTTTGCTGACCCGGATCGAGCATAAGACTTTCACTGTTACTTGTCACTTTGGCTTTGCCTTCTACCAATGTTGTTTTTAAAGTAGGTTCGTTGTCATATGAATTGATGTTGAAAGCGGTTCCGATATCTTCTATCATTTGCTTACCCGCCAAAACCCTGAACGGAACAGATGCATTGTGTACTACTTCAAAATAAGCTTCACCTGTAATTTCCACTCTCCTTTCGCTGCCGATAAATTTTGAAGGATATTTAATGGAAGAGCTCGCATTCAGCCAAACGCCGGTGCCGTCTGATAATGTAATATGATACTGTCCGCCAACAGGCGTTGTCAATACGTTGTAAACAATCTCTTCCCCAACATCTTTTTTTCCTGAAGCATCATACACTATGCTGCCATCAGCAACTTTGTTAATAGCAATGTCTCCTTGCGTTGCCACGCTGCCTTTTTGCACATCTTCCAGAATAATTGTTTCACCACTTGCCAATGTTAAGGTTGCTTTGTTTCCACCGGGAACAATCTTTCTTTCGTTGCTAACAATCGTTTGTTTTGAAGGCGCTGTATTTTTTGTTGTAAGCAAATAATAACCGGCGCCAAACAGGCAAGCCGCGAAAACCGCAGCAGCGGCCCATTTGAAATAGATTAACCTGTTGCTTCTTCGTGGTTGAATTTTTCGATTTACAAAATCGCTAAACATTTCATTAGCAACCACTTCCTCACCGTTTGCATCCGCGATCCATTCATTTATGTCTGATTCGGGTATGCTCAGTTCATGAAACCAATTGTCCAATTCTTCCTTCTCTTCCGTTGAAAGATTGGCGCTGTGATATTTCTCAATAAGCAAGTTGAGTCGTTCTTGTTCCATGCGTTTGTGTATGTTACCAGGTTAGGATGCACAACAAAGCTGCTACCGTTACTCCGGAAAAATTATTTTTTTGTTACCCTTAAAACTTGGCGAAATGAATGATTTTGTAGATTTGAAACATCGAAGCGTATTCCCATTATAACGACCAAAACCTGATTAGTCTGTGGCAACAGGGCAATGAAGCTGCATTTGAGAGCCTTTACAAGCGCTATTTAATGCCTATGCTTTCCATTGCCTATAATAAAACGGGCGACAGGGAAATTGCAAAAGAACTTGTGCAGGAATCGTTTATTGATCTTTATACACACAAGACTTCTATCTCTTCTGATACTTCCATCAAGGCATATTTGTATGTAATTCTAAAAAATAAGATCCTCGGTACTTACAGAAAGGAAAAGGTGCGCCAGAAGTATTTTGCAACCATTGCCGGGAAGGAAGTCACCCACGTTGATACTACAGCTCAACATATAGAAACCCGCGAACTTGAACAACTGCTGAAGAATGAAATTGAAAATCTTCCGGAGAAATGCAGGATGGTTTTCAAACTTAGCCGCGAAGAATTTTTATCTGATAAAGAAATTGCGGAGCGAATGGATATTTCGCTTAATACTGTTGAGCAACATAAACGCAAGGCCCTGCGTACACTGAGAACTTCACTGGGCAATTATGCAGAGATCGCCATATTGTTGTTTTTATTGAAGAAGTAAAGAACGCTTCTATTAACAAAAACAGATTCTATACAAATCCGGCTTGCACCGAATCTGTATAGAATTGTCTTCATAGAATAAGGCTTATCCTGCATCTTTTGCAGTAAAGTATTTTTGCTTAACCAGCTCTTTCATCTTCTTCCCTTCTTCGGATGAACCATACGGAGTGGTTATTTTAAGTGGTATGCCCAGGCAATCCCTCACTACGCCACCGGGTATTTTAGGATCTTCGTATGAAGTAATGGCCGTCATCACTTCATAGGCTTTTTTATAGTCTCCACTTTTTGCATAAGCAGTGCTGAGGTATAAAACAGTTTCTTTAGTGGATGCAATCTCGAATGCTTTTGATGCAATTGCAATCACTTGTTTCGATTCGTCCTCAGAGATCTTTGCATCTTTGAAAAATTCTGAAGAAACCAGCGAGTAACAAAATTGCTGAAACAGATATGGATGGTTCGCACCGTATTTGTCGCCAAGGGCAACAATTTTTTTCAGACCCTCGTTGTAGTTTTTAGTGTTGAGGTCTTTTTCTGCATCAATAATTTCCATGTACATGTCCTTCTCTCTAAGTGGTGCTTTTTTAACTACATTGAAGTGAGCATTAAATGCTGCGGTATCTTTTTGGGCAAGCGCAGCATTGCCGGCACGTACAACAATACGGTACATGTTCGTGCTGTACAAAGGATAGCCAACATATTTTTCATACACCGTGTCATACTTCAGCAATGTTTGAAAAATAAAACCATCTTTTGGTCTTGTCATAAACCTTGAAAGAATCAACGCCGTTTCTTTTGATTTCAGTTGCTCTTCAGACAAGCCTTTTGCATATTGCTCTACGTAGCCGTACACTTTTTCAGGATGCACTTTGTTCAAGATGCCAAACACGTATTCATTCACCATCTGCGGTGTCCTTTCACCGGCGGCCCATCTTGCTTCATAAGCTGCCTCTTTTTTTGCAACGTCAGAAGTGAGCGCTTTTTTTGCTCTGTCTAAAAACACAGGTGCATCCATGTAGCCAACTTGTACGTCCAACAAATTTCCTTTGCTATCGAGCCACATGTACGTTGGGTAAGCACCTGCTTTATTCTTTTTAAACACACCGTGGGCAGTGTCTTTTTCGCCATCAAGTTTTAAGCAAACAAAGTTGGCGTTGAAATAATCGCCCACTTCTTTTACAGGAAAAACTTTTGCTTCCATCAGTTTGCAAGGTCCGCACCAGGAAGCCATTACATCTACAAAAATATTTTTTCCGCTCTTTACGGCCAATGCTTTTGCATCTTCAAATGACATCTTCGAAAATTGTATTCCCTGCGCACTTGCTTGTGTCATTCCAATAACAAGCGCCAGGATGTTTATGATTACTATTTTTTTCATCGTTGTTTGTTGTTTTAATTTTTATCAGTGAGGTCAACAATAAGATCGCAAATTCCCTCTTTGCGTCTCGTTTCGGTTGCATTCAATCCGCCAACAGTGCCAATGTTGTAAGTAGTGAATCCAGCCTTTTTTCCCGTTGCCTGTGCATTCACAAAGGCAACTTTTAATTCAGCGCCATTCAGTTCGAGAAAGTTGATATTGTATCCGGAGCCAATATCCATCAGCAATCCACCGGATTTCGAAACAATATTGTATGCATGCACTTTGCTTCCGGCGGCATAGAATAAATAATTGGCAATGGTCGTAGAAGATGTGTAAGCCGTTGCATTTTGCAAATCAGATGCTGTTGGGGCGTATTTATCTTTCGCGGTAAATGTAAGCGCCTGTGCGTTGGCAAGGAATGTCAAAATATAAGGCGTACTACTTCCGTCTTTACACACTGCAAAGAAGTTATTACCAGCTGTGCAGCCGCCGTACAACATTGTCAGCCCTACATTGTTCGCATCAAATATGGAAGCTGTAGCATCGGTTGTAAACGGATTCAATGCACCAGCTGTATTGTTGTGCGCAAGGAAACGTTTGTTCTTATCATCATAAAATGTGGCCCTGGTAGATGTTTCATAGAAACCAAATGGTGCCAATGAAAAATCACCCAGCATCTCAGGCTTGTACAACACTTCGCCGGAGTTAACGGAGCGGTTATATACTTTACCACCAACGATGAGATAATCATTCAATCCTGTGGTGGAGCGGGCAACATATTTAGTTACGTTTAAATCACCATCGTCTTGCAAAGGCAGGTAAAATGATTGGCGCACATCTCTCAATTTTATAAACGTTACCGGATCTGCAAACACGCCACCACGGCCGTCTTTATTCAGCACCAGTACTTCCGCGGGCATGGAGGATTTTTTTGGGTAGTAAGAAACGCTCACGGGATTTTTTCCCAGTGCCGCTGAACCATTGGCGTTCTCATAGATATTGGTGCTGAGCTTGCCGGTGGTGGTATTATAGAAATCCAATACCGAATTTCCGTTGTCATTGCCCAATACCATGATGCCCGCTGTAAACTCATTGGCCACTATAAGCGTAGTGGTTGACTTGTAAAAGACATTGGTTTTTTTATCGGTCACTTTGTACACAAGTTTATAGCTGCCAGGAGCCATTTTAGCAGGCACGGTAAGGCTGTGCTCAAATGATAGCGTATCTGCTGCATACTGCGTTGTCGCGTCAAAAGCATACCACACGTATGAGAGATTTGAGGTGTCATTTAACACTGTAGCCAATGAAGGGATAATGCTAAATTGCTCGTCCACCCCTATTGTTGTTGTATCAGGAATGTTAGATATCGTTACATCATTCAACTGCGTGAATGATGTTGAAGAATTATCCTTTACGCAGGAAGCCAGCAATAACAGGCTTCCCAGCGTTGTAAAAAATATAGAAGATAGTTTCATAATCGTAAATAGTTTAGTCATCAATGTTTATGGATTCCTAAAATGCAGCCCACGGCATGATTCTGTTGCCATCCTCATCGTTCACAATGTTGTTGGTGAAATAGAGGCACACCACCCTGCCATAACTCATCCAATAGGAATAGCTGTAAGGTGCTTTAATAGCAAGCGCCTGGGTTGCAGGAAAATCGCTTCCCTGGAAATGGATGCACACATTGTGCTTCACACGCGAGTAAGCGCCATAATAAAGCGACAGCAATGAATCCCAATAGCTTGGCTTTACTAATTGATTTGTAAATAATATTCTCGCATTGAGCTTGAAAGGATAGCCCGCATCCATGTCACCAGATGCTTTAATGGTAAGACCCAATGAAAAATATTTTGAATCAAGCGCTGTATCTTTCTTATACAATATCACAGGCACCTGAACGCTGTACACTCCTTTCGGAAAAACATATTTTTCTTTCAATTTCTCAAAATGAATACCTTCCACAGCATCCGTTTTTGCAGGGTTTACGCTAAGTGTAAACTCTTTGTCTGTGGCCAGTTTATTGCCAAGTAGATTGATGGTCAGGAATACTGTATCAGACTCGGTTAACGATCCTGCAAGAGAACGCGTGAGGCTGTCATTGGTATCAGTAAAACTTGCAAAATATACTGCAGGTTTTTCCTGGTAAGTTTCCATTTTATTTTTGGAGCATCCGGTGGCAATGAGCAACACGGCCACAAATGCTGGTAATATATGTTTGTATCTCATGAACATTATTGTTTGAAGATTATTCAATGTTGCCAAATTCTTTTTCTGCTACAGGAATTGGCAGTATGTACACTGCTTCCTTGTTTTTAAATGCAGTTAGTGTTGGTAACTTATCCGCATTCAATCTTTTGTAGTAGTAAAACAACTGACCCTCTGCTATAAACTCCCTCCTGTATTCTGCACCTATTTCGGCATCAAGTGTTTCTCTTGTGTACGATGCTGCATCCAGCGGAGATAAGCCTCTGTGCGCTCTCAGCACATTCAGGGATGCCATTGCATCTGCTACGGAAGGCTCTGTTTCGGCTGCTATAAGATACATTTCAGAAATCTTAAGCAATGGAATGACAGTGTTGTAAGTATATTTTGAAACACGTTTGGTGGTAGCAGAATTGGCCTCGAACCAATTGATGCGATAATCAGTATTCAAACCTGAAGGATAAATGCTACCAAGTGTATTATTAGAAATAGAAAGATTATTGGTGTTCTGGCCGTCTGCTACTTGTAAGAAATAAACATCAGCATATTTGGTTTTCAAGTCTGGAATGGTCAGTGAAAACACATGTTCCAAAGGAAACACGTTGTCGCTGGCAGCAGCTTGTCCACTCGCAGAATAAGCCGGAAACAAACCGGAGCCAATCACTTCTTTTGCATACGCAAGCGCAGCTGTTTTGTTGTTCCTGTATAGCTCAACCCTTGCCAGTAAAGCTGTTACGGCATAGTAGTTCATTCGATATCTACGTGTGCCTGCGATTTCATTAACCACTGCAGGATCAAATGAGGCACGGTTTGGCCCGTAAGTATCCGCATCTTTTAACAACGCCTGTGCGGCGGCAAGATCACCAACAATCTTATCCATCGTTTGTGCAACGGTCAGTTGTGGAAATGGCACATTCGTATAGGTGTCAACATAAGGAATGGCTTTCCTGTCGCTGCCCATTAACGGTGATGGTGCAAACAAACGCAACACATCAAAGTGCAGATACGCTCTAAGTCCCAATGCTTCGCCTTTTATCAGGCTATAATTTTTGCCGGTAAAAACCTGTTTTTTAGCATCAATGTAAGAGAGCAAAATATTTGCATTGGTGATGGATTGGTAAGCCTCCTTCCATATGCCTGCGATCCTGCTTTGCTCCGAGGCTTCTGTGTAATCAAAACTCACCGCGTTGAGGTATTTGTGATTGAGTGCTGTGGGTACGTTGTCATACGTTTGCGCCAGCACATCTGTAAATCCAAATGTAAGCTCCGTCCCATAAGATGATGCAGTGGTCATGTTGGAATAAATGCCAGTGATTGCATCTCTAAAACCAGCCTGCGTGGTAAAAAGCACGTCGGCTTTCATGGTGGTTTTAGGCTGTACATCCAACCATTTATTGCATGCTGTAAGTGTTGTAACCAACAGCGTTATTGTTATTATACTGAGTGATTTCATTGCCGTTAAATTTTAAAAGGTTACCTGGAACGCCAGTGCGTAATGTTTGGCGAATGGATAATCAATACCGCGTTCAGCTTTTACGGTTGATAAGCGAAACACATCATTCATATAACCCGTGAGGCGTATGCGTTCAATACCCGCGCGTGTGAGCAAAGGTGTTTGGCTGAATGTATATGAAAGATTGATGGATTTCAGCTCCAGCACATTGTCTTTCTCCACAAAGCGCGAAGTAGGTTGTGTTGTCGTTCTGTTGGTAATGCCTTTAAAGAATGCAACATCTCCCGGTACTTTCCATCTGTCATAAAAAACTCTGCTGTCAACGTTTTGATTAGGATTTACATTCTCTACACGGTCCACCAATGTTTGGTTGTAGATGTAACCGCCAAATCTATACAGGGCATACACATTCAATTGGAAATTCTTGTAACCAACATTGGTACCCAGTGTTCCTTCCAGTGTAGGATCTGTTTTCGCATAAGGCGTGTAATCTGCGGAGCTCCATACATTTGTTTTGTTTCCGTTCTTGTCAAGGAAAACTTCCTGTCCCGTTGCCGGATCAATGCCCAGCGACTTTACAACCCAAATGGTATTCATTGACATGCCTTCAATAAATCTTACCACCGGTTTGTTGGAGACTGCGGTATCTACTTTATCGTTGTACGCACTCAATGCATTGGATATTTTGCGCAGCTCGTTTTTGTTGTGTACTGCAGAACCGATCACGTTCCAGTAGAATTTTTTATTGGGAGAAGACAACACTGTTGCTTTCAATGACACTTCGTAACCGCTGTTTTCCACTTCGCCAAGGTTCGCTTTGTAAGTGTCGAAACCCAATGAAGGCGGCATTGTTACGTCTACCAATACGTCTTTTGAGTAATCGGAATAATAGTTAACATAACCGCTCAACTTGCCTTTGAACAATTCGAAGTCCATGCCCACATTTCTTTTCTGCGTGCGTTGCCATTTCAAATTAGGATTGCCGTAAGCGTCTGCCATTGCACCTATGTAGCCGTCATAAGTAATGTCCGGTATATAGTCATAGGTCATGATCGATTGATAAGGATAAAAGTTCTGGTTGCCCGTATAACCGAATGAACCTCTTACGCGCAATACGGAAACATTTCTCAAACCTTCGAAAAGCTTCTCTTTATGCAGGTTCCAGCCAAGGCCCGCGCTCCAGAAATTACCCCATCTTTTATTGCTTCCAAACTGAGAAGAACCATCGTAGCGAATAGAAAGATCTGCAAGGAAACGATTTTGATAACTATAGTTAAGGTTACCCAGCAATCCCATCAGCCTGCTCGTTGCTTCATAGCCGGAAGGTCTTGTGCCATCAAGGTATTGAAGCCCCATGCCTATGTGATCCATCAGGTCGTTAGGAAATCCGGAAGCCGTTACGGTGTATTGATCATTGCTTACCTGTTGCACATTGTAATTTGCATTCAGCACAATCAGGTGGCCGTTGATCATACGATTGTAGTTAAGGCCAGCCGTTCCTTCGTACATTGTTGTCTGGGTCGTAGTTTTTGTATAGCTTCCTTTTACTGCAGCGTTTACAAAATCGGTGTGGTCAGAAGGTTTGAAGATGTCTGCGATCTGCGTCTTCTTGTTGACAGAAAATTTAGAATTGAATTTAAAATGCGCGCCCATGTTCCACTCAAATCCAAAATTATCTATAAAGTTGTCGTACTTGCTTTCGTTCTTAGTGTTGATTGTAGCGTTGTACATTGGGTCCATTATAGTAACTGCCGCACTTGTAACAGATTTTAGCACATACAATGTTTTGTTTACGTTGCCATTTTCATCATAAGGATTGTAGTAAGGATTCAGATAGGCATACGTGCTGAAACTACCATAAGGCGAATTGGTTGTTTTTACATTGTCAAATGATATCTGGTTAAAGAAGCGCAAGTTTTTGGTATTGTAATTTAACCTCACCGCAACGCCCAGGCGATCCCTTGCAGATCCTTTCATAACGCCCGTTGTAGGGTTGTAAGAGAGGTCAACGCCATACCTGAAAGTGTTGTCGCCGCCCTCCATGTTGATGGCGTTTTTAAAATCGGCGCCTACTTTCTTTACAGGCTTTTTGATCCAGTCTGTGTTGTTGCCCTGTTGCACCAGTTTCAATCGTTCGTTATAATAAAAACTGTATTGCTCACCTGTAGAAATATAACTGTTTGGTGTATAAATGCCGGCGAGTCTTTCATACTCCAGTTTATCTTTGGCGTTCAGCAAATGGTAGTCTGAAAGATCAGCTACTTCCATATTCAGGTTGCCGGTGTAAGTAGTGCGTAGCTTACCTTTAGCGGGAGCATTGGTTGTAATAACCACTACTCCATTTGCACCGCGTGAACCATAAATAGCGAGTGCCGCTGCATCTTTTAATATGGTAAGAGTGTTGATGCGCAGTGGATCAAGGTCATATATTTTTTCAAGGCTCACTTCAAAACCATCCAATATAAATGTTGGCACGTTCGGACTGCCTTTGTATTTTTCGTCGAGAGATGAATTGATGTTGGATGCGCCGCGTATTTGGAAATCAGGCATTGTGTTTGGGTCAGAGCCAATCAGATTATTTTCTTTCAATTTAAAAGAAGGGTCCAGTGTGGACAACGCTGACAATACGTTCTGGTTGGTAATCATGCGAAGATCTTCTCCGCTGAATGTTGAGGCAGCTCCGGTGAAAGTATTTTTCGATCTGTCGAAATAACCAGATACGATGACTTTTTCAATCTCGTTGTTTTTTATCGTCAGCATCACCTTTAGATTAGAAGTATTGCTTGCTGCTACTTCTTTATCATTCATTCCCACAGAGGAGAAAATAAGTTTAGCGCCTTCCAGCACAACAATAGAGAATTTTCCATCTTTGTCGGTGCTTACGCCATTGCGCCTACCTTTTTCAATTACGCTCACGCCCGGCATTGGTCTCCCGTTTTCGTCGGTAACGATTCCTTGTACCGTGACAGTTGGTGGAGGTAGCGGCATTTCCGGCTGCACAATTTCTTTTGCCGTAACGGCCGCAGGGGGAGCAGCTTTAATGCCAATTATTTTGTTCCTGATCTCGTAGGTGAGTGACTGTTTTTGTAAGGCAATGTCCAACGCATCTTTTAACGGCACATTGGAAACATGCATGGTTACGGGATCTGTTTTGTCCACCAATGCTTTGTCGAATATGAATTCGTAGCCGGTTTGTTTTTTGATGGATTCAAAAATGTATCGGAGTGAAAGTTTTTCTCCGGATATGCTTACGTTTTGCGAATAAGAACTTGCAGATACATGCAAGGCCCCGATAAGCAACAATAAAGCCGTTAACCTCATAATCAGTAACAATTTTCTCCACCTTTGTAAATGGAAGCGGTTTCCATGTTTCCGGGTGAAGGATTGAAGCAAAGCAAGCCCGTATATGGGAGCTTTGCAAATAGCAGTTAGTTCCATAAATTTGTTAGAATTTGGGTTTTGATGTTGATCATCCAATTAAGCAAGGCTGGTTTTACAGGGTAAACCCAATGACAACCGGAAGTGAGGGTCGAAATTCGCTTTCGGTTTTTTATTTTGTTTCCCTGATGTGTCGTTTGATTTTACATGTTGATTGTTTTAGGTTTTTAAGTATGTTAATCATGGTTTTTTTGTTGCCGGTCCTGCGATCACAGTAATCGTTTTTCCATTTGTTTTAAAATGTACCGTGCCCGGAATTTCAAGCCCTTCCAGCAATTGCTGCACATTGTCTTTTCGCGATACGACGCCGTAAAATTCATTCGCGGGCATTTTGCCTTCGTACACAATTTCTACATCGTACCATCTTGCCACCTGGCGCATAATGGTAGTAATGCCTGCGCCATCGAACCTGAACTCTCCTTTCTTCCATGCCAGCACACTTTCCATATCCGGATGCATTGCTTTGATAATGCGGCCCAGGCTTGCAGTCATTGCTTGTTGGCCTGGAGCCAGTGGTATTACTGAATTTCCGCTTTGGGTATTTACTGCGCCGTCTACCAACGTCGTACGTGTTTCTGCTTCATCATCGTATGCCATTATGTTGAAGGAAGTTCCCAACACCTGCACATTCATTTTATCCGTCCTTACTTCAAAAGGTTGTTTGCTGTTTTTCGCCACTTCAAAATATGCTTCACCTGTAAGATGCACGATGCGTGTGTTTTGGGTGAAGGCCGCGGGATATTTTAAAGAAGATGCCGCATTGAGCCAAACCTTTGTGCCGTCTGCGAGTGTTATCTGGAACTGTCCGCCGCGTGGAGTAGTGAGCGTATTGAAACCGCCATCACTTTGTGCAGAGCCTTTATAGGCAAGGCTTCCACTATCGAGCTTAATAATTTTTACATTGCCCTGCGTCGCAATGTCTCCCTGCCCTTTCTGGTCCAGCACTATGCTCGAACCATCCGCCAGGGTAAGCGTTGCTTTGTTGCTGCCCGGAACAGGCGCAGCTGCAACATTTGATGTGGAATTGTTTTGTGCGTGCTGTTTCCACTGCAGGAAACCGAGTACGCCTCCGGTTGCCACCAGTGTGAACACAGCGGCAGCCATCCACCAGCGGCGGTTGAGTCGTACAACTTTGCCACCTGTGCTTTCTGTCTCTTCTTCAAGGGAACGCTGTGAAAGCTTCTGCATGAATGTTTGAGAGTGGTCAGCGGTTTCGGGTAAAGGCAAAGGCGCTACTGTCGACATGGCGAAAAGCCTGTCGAACGCACTTTTTTCTGCAGTATTGTACCAGCGGAAAAAAACAAGCGCTTCTTCTTCAGAAAGCGTGTCAGCATGGAATTTTTCTATAAGAGCAATGATCTCGTTGTCTGTCATAAAATAACGGGTTATGTTATAGACGAACGAGTTACAGAAGTGACTACCTTATTTTTCTATTTTTTTAATAAAATTCCCAAAAGAATGACAACGGAGAGCAAATCATCATTTTGCTGTAATGATTCTTTTACTTGATTTGCAGCCTGGTAGAAATGTTTTTTTACGCCGGCCACACTGAGGTTGACAAGCTCAGCAATTTCCTTAAAGGTCTTATCGCTTTGTGTCCGAAGGAGAAAAATCTCTTTCTTTTGATCACTTAGCTGATCAATGGCGCGTGCCGCGGTATCGAAATATTGTTTGTATTGAAATTGTAGTTCAGGGTGATCTTGCAGTACCTGGTTCTCGGTGATGATGATATCCATTACTTTTTGCCTGACCTTATTTCTGCGCAAGACGTCGAACAGTATGTTTTTAGCAACGCGATAAACATAATCTTCGAAGGAGCGCACAAGGAAAAGCTGCTCCCTTTTATCCCAAACCCGCAGAAAGGCTTCCTGTACTATTTCTTCAGCTTCCGCCTGGTCCTTGCAGATAAAAGAAATAGAATAATAAAGCTTTGGGAAATAATATGAATATAGCTGACCATAAGCATGTTGGCTCCCTTCAGAGGCTTGTTTTATAAATGCAGCTTCATCCGGGAATGCGGAATTTTGATCAATATGCTTGTTTTCGTTGGTCAGATTGCCTGTTTTGGTTAGTCGCAATCTACATCAAAATGAGGAATTGATGAAAACGCGCCCCGTTCAATCAGGCCAAGTATAGAGATCCGTATAATCCTTGCGATAATATCCGCCTGTTGTATCCCGCTCAATAAATAGAGGTTTCATACCACCAGAAGTTGCATAAAACTGAACCCCTGTTCGCACTGGAGTCGCAAACATAAACATGACGCCATATTGTCTATTCATATAAAACTCAACGGTTATTTTGCCATCCTTCACTACGTAGCGACCATATTTTCCGTAGCTCAGATCATTAAATTCTTCTGCAGTTGGATAACTTAAATATGCAAAACTTATGTATACGCGACCATCGTTGAAGAAACGCATATATGTATAAGATGTCGTACTATCTACGCGCTTATAATCCTTCCATTCTGTTTCGTGCAATTGCAAAATATACACAGCATTAATCGAAACAAAAGATGTATCACTCAACTCAAATGGCATTTTAGCAAGTTTGTATTTTACCTCTTTTCTTGGAAACTCTTTTTTTAATTGATCATCAGTAAATGCTCTTTGTGCCATGCTTGATCTGCTTACAAAAAGGAGAAGTACGACCACTAATATTTTGTTCATTAAAATTATTTTCAAGGGTTGTTTGAGATGAATTCTATTTTGTCGATGTAAAATGATCAAACGTCAAAAAAGTGAAATGATATTTTGAAAATATATTTGACCTCATAATCTTTTCCGAAAAGTTTTCTCAATTCAAACCGATCAATGCTCCATCTTAATATTCATCAGGAAGTCGAAGAGGTTTTCTTCTGTTGCAATGTTCAGCTTTTTTCTTAACCTATACCTGGCTATTTCTACGCCCCGTACTGAAATGTTCATCAGTTGAGATAATTCTTTTGATGACAGGTTCATACGCAAGTAGGCGCACAGTTTTAGATCTGTGGCGGTAAGCGTAGGGTATTTGTTTTTAAGTGCGGTAAGATAATCGCTGTACACTTCATCAAAGTGACTGACAAACTGATCCCAGTGTTTATCATTTTTTTCCGCATCATTAATGGTATTGATAAGTCGTTTAAAATCTGCGGAAGTGGCCAGCCCCGGCGTGTTTCGTTGTATGCGCAACAGCTCTTCCTTTATTTTGGAAAGCAATTTTCCTCTTTCTACAAGGTGCATCGTAGCGTTCGCCAGTTCTTTGTTCTTATGGCTCACGTCAGATTCCAGTTTATCATTTTGCAATTTCACAATCTCTTTATCGTTGCGATCCATTTCCAGCTGGTGCATATATTTAAGATGCTCCTGCTCTTTAGCATATTTTTCCTGCTGTTGTAAAAACTTTTTCTTTTGCCATTGATTAAGCCCATACACAAGCGCCAGAAAAATGCACGCGTAAACAATGTATGCCCAGTTGGTTTGATACCATGCCGGTAATATTTTGAAGGCATAAATTTCTGGCAACGATTCATTCCCCAGGTTGGTTCTCGCTTTTACTATAAACGTATATTTTCCGTAGGGCAGATTCGTGTAATCTTTTTCTGTTTTTTTTGTCCATGTCGACCATTGGTCATCAAATCCTTCCAACTGGTAGCTGTATTCAATATTTCTTTCCTGTTCATACTGGGTTGATGAATATTCAAAGTGTATAGAATTGAGTGCATTAGGAAGTTCAGTTACTTTTACTTCGTCTACGCGACTATTTCTTTCACCACGAAAACCACCATAAATTATGCTATCCGTTTTTCCTACTGTTCTAACGCGCCCGATCAAAACCGTTAATGGGGACACGTGAGCCAGGTAATTCCGCAGGTTCAGATGATACACTCCTTTTTCTGATCCTATAAAAATGTTGCCCATGTTATAGGGATAGATATATTCGAAACCTCTGACGAGCTTATTGGTTAGTTCAGGAAAATATAAAATCGAAAATGTTTCTGTACTGATGGATTTCCGGTAATCGATCATGCCCACTTTTTTATCGCATTCAAACCAGATGTTGCCATCTGCATCTTCATTTAAATATTGAATGGGCTGATCATTAAATGCAGGAGGTAAAATGTTTGAGGGTACGAATTTATCAGACGACGCGTTGTATTCATATATGCCCTTTTGGGTAGCCACCACCACTTTGCTTTTTATACTGAACACATAATTGTTTACATCGCTGGGAAGCCCATTGGCTTTGGTATAAACTTTATAACTGAGTGTTTTTTTGTCTGCCGACAACACGATCTTGTAAATGCCCTTGTAAGGATGTGATGCCCAAACATTGTTTTCGTTATCGAATAAAACAAATCGAAGCGACTCGTTAATTCCTTCAATCTTGCCTTTGTTGATAATATTACCTCCTACATCTTGCAATAACTGGAGCCCATTATATGTACCAACCAGCAACTGGTTATTTTCCGGAAAAGGCAATGGAGAAAATAACCACGACCCCACTCCGGGCAACAATGGAAAAGCCTGGTTATTGCGTATAGCAAAAGAGCCTTCATGGTGACCCATCAATATCTGGTTGTTAACTTCATCAACGTGCCACACTTGTCCGCCGGTATTAGCAATGCGTGTAAAATCGCCCTTAGAAAAACTAAGGTCCGGATTATTAAGATCTACAGGCACGCTGTAAAGTCCGTCCGACGTCCCTATATATAGCTTGCCGCCAATGAGCCTGACAGCGTAGCCTGCGAGTTGATTTTTCTTGTCAGGCAAAATGCGCTTAATGGCGGTGTTATACGCCGCCATATCAATACCATTATCAAGACCCATCCACAGGTTCTGGTTCTTATCGAGGAAAAGACAAAGGATGTTGTTATTCTGCAGGCCCTCCGTTCTTGATATTGTTTGTATCAGCTTGCCATCAAGATTAATAATAAAACAACCGCCTGAAGTAGTGCCAACGGCAAATTCATTTTTGTTCACGTTCACTGCACAGTAAATGCGATCACCATTAAAGAAGGGATCTGCAAGCGTGGGCTTCCGGATAAACTGCGAATCATGCAAAAGATAGATGCCATTTTTTAAAGTAGTCACCAGTAGCGTATCGTTGCGATAATCAAGGATGCCCGTTATCAATCCTTCCTTCAACACCGGATGATTACAAGCAGGTTGCCACGAATTGTTTTTGAATTCCACAATACCCATGTTCCTGTCTTGCGCAAGCAGCCGGTTTCCTGCACGCCTCATGTACCTCCACTCAGAGGGCGCTTTGTACACCTTGATCGTATTGTCTTTGTATTCGAATATCTTCTTGTTTGCGCGAAAGAATACTGCATTTTCATAAATCTCCACATGCCATATATCGGCGAAGTCCCTCAGGCTTTCAGGAATCAATTTTTTCAGGGAAGTATAAACGAGATCGCCATTGTTGCCGGGTGCAAAAAAACCGATATCGCCCTGGCTGCCCACGTAAATGTTTCCCGTAACCGTATCCATCACCAGACAGCGAAGAATGGTTTTGTTAGGCAGCGGATACTGTTTCCAATAATTACCATCGAAACTTAAAAGGCCATCATTATTGGCAAAAAACAACACACCATTTTTTGCCTGCCTGATCGACCAGGTTTGCGTACCTCCATGATAATCGGGATTTGCGAAATTGATGATATCCGGGATACCGATCGTATTCTGCGCATATACGGCAAGTTGAAAAAATGAGAGAAACAGCAGGCAGGCAAGCTTCATGCAAGGTCGTTTTAGGGATGATGTAGTATAAATGTATTGAAATATATTAACAATCAATCAGTTAGATTTTTATGATGAGGTAAAAGTGTAGCATAAGATGAGGGAAAAAAACCGCTTACAACTAAGTTTATACCACCAAAATATGCCAAGATTTTAATTGCTGCAACATGAAAAATTACATGCTTCATTTTCTAACGTTCTTTTTTACAAGGTTGAAAAAAACAAAACTTTTAGGTAAGAAGAGTTTGTTTCTTTTCAAATCTACTGGTCCGCAGAATGGGTATCCGTTACCGGTAAATGCAAAACAGGCCTCTCCCCGGCCATCCCAATCTTCTTTACACATTTTCAAGAACCAATAATCTGAGCAAGACGCCTTCATCCACTTGAAGGAGTTTTTAGCGCACTGCATTCTTTCACCATAAAACAACCAACATTTTGACCAACATGATCACTTAAACAAAATCCACCTATCAGGAAAAAGAAACAACAACTGTTAACTCATTTAATCAAAACTCAACTTTATGTATTGCCGTATGATGCATTTTGAAAAAACGAATCTCCAGGATTCGCTTCTCTTAAAACGAATACTACCATTGCTGCTGGCACTGGGTTTATTTTTTACCGGTACAAATAAAATAGCTGCACAAACCGCGGACAGTATTAATGTGAAAGGGCACGTCGTATCTGCTACAGGCGAGCCTATATCAGATGCTACTGTTTTTGTAAAAGGCACCACTCATGGAACCAACACGGGTGCGGACGGCAGGTTTGCCATCAATACATCTTCCAAAAGTTCTCTTGTTATTTCACATATTGGCTACGTTACGCAAGAAATAAAAGTGTCGTCCATTTCGCCTAACGCGCCTATCCAACTTGTGTCCAGCAAGGCCGAGCTGGAACAAATTGTAGTGATTGGCTATGGTACGCAAAAGAAGTCTGACATTACAGGTTCTGTGACAAGTGTGCCGAAAGACAGGCTGACAAAGATTCCTGTGACCAATGTGCTGCAGGCAGTAGAAGGCGCCGTCGCTGGTTGGACACTCACAACCTCTTCTGCTGCTCCCGGCCAATCTGCAGGTCAACAGGTACGCGGGTTAAACTCCATTACTGCGAGCACCACGCCGCTCATTGTATTGGATGGTGTTCCATTTGCCGGCACTACCAACGATATCAGTCCTAATACGATTGAGTCCATCGAAGTATTAAAAGATGCTTCTGCTACTGCCATTTATGGTACACGCGGTTCGAGCGGTGTTATTCTGATCACTACCAAACGTGGCGCTACGGGAAAACCTACTATCAGTTATAGTGGCTTTGCAGGATTGGAAAATATGGCGCATCAAATGAAGCCGATGGATGCAGAAGCTTACAAGCTTAAAAACATTACATGGCAGCAGCAAACGGGCAACACCAACAGCTTCATCACCAGCGACTCGGTGTTGAACACGGTGGAAGTGCCGAACAAAAGAGCGGGCATTACTACAGATTGGTTAAAAGAAATTTCCCGCCAGGGTTATATCCAATCACACAACCTTAGTTTTTCTGGCGGTACGAAAGACGTGAAGTATTTTGTAAATGGTGAGTATACAAAAGATCTTGGCTTACTGAAAGGTTATCAATATACTCGTGTAAGTTTCCGCTCAAACCTGAATGCAAATCTTACTGACTGGCTAAGCGTGGGTACATCTTTATTTTACACTAACAACAATAATGATGGCGGCCACGTAGATTTAACGCTTGCGGGACAAATGAGTCCTTATGGCCAGTTGTATAATCCCGATGGTAGTTATGCCATTTTTCCTATGTATGGCAACACGCTGTACACCAATCCCCTGCTGGGTTTGAACAAGCCTTCGCTTAACCGGAGCAACAATCTTTCTGGAACAGGTTATGTAGAAGTTGCACCAAAATTTGTGAAGGGATTGAAATACAGACTAAACGGTAACTACTCTTATCTGCCTAGCAGAATAGATACTTACACGGGCCGCAATGCCAATAACAACAATGGTTCTGCTTACGTGTATGCAGCGGAAACAACCAGCTGGATCGTTGAAAACATTCTTTCTTACACAAAGGATATTAAAAAGCACCACTTCGATATTACAGGATTGTATAGTGCACAACAAAACAGTTCATTCAACTCTACCATCAATGCCACTGGTTTTATTAATGATGGTTTGGGTTATAACAATACCAACGCTGCATCTACTTCACAGGTTACAGGAACCAACTCTTCAAAATATACGTTGATCTCGCAAATGGGCAGGTTGAACTATAGCTACGACGGCCGCTACTTATTAACGGCGACTGTAAGAAGAGATGGCTATTCTGCTTTTGGTGCAATGACAGATAAATATGGCACCTTCCCTTCTGCAGCCATTGGCTGGAACATCAGCAATGAGGGCTTTATGAAAAATGTTGCGTTGATCAATTCATTAAAACTAAGAGTGTCATATGGTACTACGGGTAACTCTGCTATTGATCCATACAAAACACAAACCTCACAGATCGTAACGCAATATGTTTATAACAATCAAACTGCAACGGGGCTCATCGCGAACAATCTTGGTAACTCCGGTTTGAAATGGGAAAGCACCACTGCCGCAAATCTTGGGCTTGACTTTTCTATACTGAGCAACAGGATCAGCGGTAGTATTGAGTACTATCAAACAAAAACAAAGGACCTTTTGCTGAGCAGGCAAATACCAATTATGACCGGTTATAGTTCGGTACTGGCGAATGTTGGTAAGCTGGAAAACAAAGGCATTGATATAACGCTGAACACAGTGAACATTAGAACAGGCAATTTCACATGGCAAACAACGGCTGTTTTTTCTACTTATAAAAACAAACTGACTCAATTGTATGGTGATGGCAAAGATGATCCTGTAAACGGATGGTTCATTGGCAAATCACTGGGTGCTATTTACACTTACAATATGCAAGGTGTTTGGCAGGTAGGTGAAGATCACTCCAATGTGGACCCTGCTGCAAAACCGGGTTACTTAAAATTTGAAGACGTGGATGGCAATCATGTTATCAACGCTAATGACAGAAAAATTATCGGTTACAAAAACCCAGACTGGACAGGTGGTTTGACAAATACTTTTACTTATAAAAATATAAGTCTGCGCATATTCATCCAAACGTTCCAGGGCGCTATGAAGAACAACCAGATCTATGATAACGCCGACCAATCCGGTAATATCAACCTGCCCGCTGATGTAGGTTACTGGACGGCAGACAATAAGAACAACTCACGTCCTTCACTGGCTTATACCAATGCTACGTATTCATATCCTTATCCATCCAATTGCAGTTTTACAAGGTTGAAAGATGTAACACTGAGCTATACCGTTTCCCAAAAAGTAGTTGAGAAAATGGGGCTAAGCAATTTCTCCGTGTACGTTGCGGGAAGAAATTTGCACACATGGACTCCATGGCTGGGCTGGGACCCTGAAGCTAATTTCCAATCGCTTCCTGCCGGTACCAACTACAACAATTTTCCACAAGTTGCCAGCTATGTATTGGGCATCAACCTTTCATTTAAATAACTCAAAACTTCACTTGCAATGAAAAAATTAATCAGCTATATATTACTTTCTACGGTCGTTTTTGCTTCGTGTAAGAAAAGTTTCCTCGATGAAAATATGCAATCTGCTTATGCGCCGCAAAACACGCTGTCAGACTCTTTGGGCTTTGAAGCCAATATGGCCGGCATTCTCAGCCGCATACGTGCACAGTACACTTCCGATGATGACCAGGGACTTTTAGGTGCCATGTATTTAGGGACAGATGTGGTAATCAACGGACAAACAACAGCGGCGATGTATCCGTATGTAAACAATGAGACGATGAGTTCATCTGATTTTGCCGCAGGCACCTATTGGAGATGGGCCTATACAACGCTCAACAATATCAATACTGTTATTGCTGCCAGTCAGAACGCTGCCGTAACGGGCACTTCAGAGAACAACAAGGCATACGTAGGTGCAGAGGCAAAATTTTACAGAGCGTATGTTTACAATTTTCTCGTAACATTATGGGGCCCGGTACCATTGACACTGAAACCGATTTCTTCTCCAAAAACAGATTTCACAAGAGCATCTGTTGATAGTGTGAACACACAAATTGTAAAGGACCTTACAGAAGCAGTTGCTATTCTTCCTGCCGACCCCAAAACTGCAAGAAAAGAGTTCAGACCCAATAAAGCAATGTGTCAGCAATTGCTGGCAGAAGTTTATCTGCGCATGAACAAACCAGATCTTGCAGAAGCACAGTGCCAGGCTGTTATCGCGAATCCTGCATTTACCTTGATCAAGGCACGTTACGGTGTGAAAGGTTCCATGCCGGGCGATTATTACAACGACATGTTTATTCAAGGTAATCAGCGATATGGCCAGGGTAACAAAGAAGCCTTATGGGTAATAGAACAGGATCTGAACACACCGGGCGGTGCCAACTCATCATCGTCCAACGCCTCTACAGATCAGCACAGGCGCATGTGGGTGCCTTACTATGCGGGCATCACCAACATGGTGATTGCAGATTCGCTCGGAGGCAGAGGCATCGGTCGTTTCAGGCTCAGCAACTGGGTGATGTATGGTTTGTATGATCAGTATGACATCCGCAATTCTAAATATAATTTCAGGCGCGAACTGCGTTACAACGATCCTGCAAAACCCAAGTATGGCCAGGTGTTGACGATTGCAGATGGTGATACCGTTTGGCACATCAATCCATATGTTACCAAGTGGAACAACTACAATCCCGCGGACATCAACGGCTACGGCACTTATCATGATATTACCGTGATGCGCCTTGGCGAAACTTACTTACTGCTGGCAGAGGCACAGTTCAAACAAAATCGCGCTGCTGATGCGGCAACGAGCATTAATGTGCTTCGTCAAAGAGCCTATCCGGATTATCCTGCACACGGCCAGGTACAAGCTGCAGATATCTCACTCAATTTTATTTTGGATGAACGCGCAAGAGAGCTGATATCAGAAGAGAACAGGAGAATGACACTCGTGAGAACAGGCACGCTTGTACAACGCTGCACGGACTATCTGAACAAATACAATACAGCAACCGGACAACCTGTTACCGGCCTTGACAAGGTAACAGCAAGAAATGGTTTGCTACCCATTCCGCAATCAGCGATTGACCTGAACACCGGCGCCAAACTGGATCAGAATGCCGGCTACTAAACGAATAATGGATTTCTATTACGATCACATTAAACGATTATAGTCATATGAAAAATAGTTCTTTTCACGCAGCGAATCCCTATACCCACACAAGTTCCGGCAGCAGGTTAACCAACCTGCTCGCCGTTGCTTTACTATGTTTGCTGTTGCCTAATCTTGCATCGGCGCAGATACTTTGTCAACCGCAAATGGTATGGCATGATGAATTCAACACGCCGGGAAACCTTACCCAATGGAAAGTGTACGAAGGCGATGGATGCAATGAAGGCAGCGGATGTGGTTTTGGTAATGCTGAACTACAACTATACCGTGCATTGAATGCCGTAGTTGCTGATACAACCCTGAGCCTTAACACGAAGTATGAAACAGTTGTTAATCCCGTTAATAACAAAACATACAAATACACGTCGGCAAAGTTGATGACGAAGCTGACGGGTTCGGATAGCTTGCAGACGTTTTTGTTTGGCCGGATAGAAGCACGAATTAAACTATCCTCCGCAGGTGGCGCCTGGCCCGGTTTCTGGATGCTGCCGGATGGTGGTGGCTGGCCCAATACCGGCGAGATCGACATCATGGAAGCCAAGCATAAAAATCCTACCGATGTAAACGGCACCATACATTATGCATATCCGGCGGGTGTGCACCAACAATCAGGAGCCAAGTTTTTATCAGGCATTGATCTCTCGGCAGACTATCATGTGTATGCGGTAGAATGGAGTCCCTATAAAATAGATTGGTACGTAGATAACAATCTGTATGTTTCACAAACACCGGAAACAACCGTTGGCGGCTCATGGCCATTCGATGCCAGTAAAATGTACATCATTCTGAATGTTGCGGTAGGTGGCCCCAACACACCATATACGGGAAAGATAGCACCTACCCCTGCCGATTATCCTACCTCTATGAAAGTGGATTACGTAAGAGTGTACAAAGGCATTTACAATTACGCAGTGTATGGTAAAAACGCAGTATATCCAAACGAAACCTACCAGGACTATCGCATAGATTCCATACCGGGCGCCACTTACAGCTGGACAGTACCTTCCGGCGCCAGCATTATTGCTGGTCAAAGTACAAACGTGATTACGGTTAACTGGGGCAGCACAGAAGGCAATGTTACCGTAAACGTAACGACACCTGGCTGTTCGCAGAAAACATTTTCACGCAAAGTGATTATGAAAAAACCATTGGTGGCAGATAAGTTGTTTGATGATTTTGAAACAACACGCATTGCTACGTATGGCCCGCTCACAGGCACATTGCAGCAGGCAGTTGCCAATCCCCTGCCGGGGCGTGTCAACACTTCTACCCTTGTAGGAAAATATACACGCAATGCCGCCAGCCAGTATGATAATATTTACTTCGGCAACATGTCTGTAAGCAATGCCATGGATTTTGTACAGGGTAAAAAGAAATTGCTGATAGATGTCTATACAACTGCACCCATCGGCAGCGAAGTAGATATACAATTGGAAAATACGAGCCTGAGTTCTGTCAATCCATTTCCATCGGGCAGGCACAGTAAGTATGTAGCATATACAACAAGGCAGAACAGTTGGGAAACATTGGAGTTCAACTACACGCAAACCATTGCCAATTCAGGCGTTGATATTTTTTCTATAGATAAAATATGTCTGCTTCCTGAGCCGGGGAAATACACCGGCAGCGTTTATTATTTCGACAACGTAAGAACCATACAACAGCCTTCGGCAAAATGGACGGTTATCGCTTCAGATACTTTGGAGAATTATGACGGCGTTAGTAAAATAGGTTTTGACCCAACGTTTACGAGTGGTGCATATACTGCACAGGTAAGCAATCCGGCGATCGGCGGCAATAACACTTCAGCAAAAGTGGCACGCTACATTCGTAAAGACACGACCGCCTATGACGTCTTATTTTTCAACACCAATAATACAATTGTTAGCGCTTCACCTTTTAAGAACCAGGTGTATCAATTGCAAATGGACATTTATACCAGCGCTCCGGCGGGCACACCAGTAAGTGTGAATTTGCAAAACAATGCATTGGCACAGTTGGCTTATCCTAGTGGCCGCAACAGCGTTTACCAGGCAGTTACCACTAAACAGAATCAATGGGAAACACTCACGTTCTATTATTCATCCGCTCCCAATGGCGCATCTAATCTAGCGATTGATCAGTTGGTAATTTTGTTTAGTCCCAACAAACCCGTGGCGCAAACCTACTATATCGACAATATCCGCATTGGCAAAAAAGTTACTTATGGAAGCAGCGCCACTTATGAGAATTATGATTCCACACATCTTTTCACGTATATGCAATCAGACGGCGCCTATGTACCAACCATAAACAATCCTGCCCCTAACACTGTCAACAGTTCTGCAAAAGCAGCGAAGTACACAAGAAACACTGCCGTACCCTATGATGTACTACTTTTCAGCTCCGCAGTCATTAAAGATGGAGAGCAGTTTAAACAAAGCCAAAGAATGTTTGCCATGGATGTATATACAAGTGCACCCATTGGCACCATACTTTCATGGCAACTCGAAAGCAGCGCCAAATCAACGCCTTCCAATTATCCCACGGGCCGGCACAGCAATTACCAGGGAAAGGTGACACAAACCAATGCATGGCACACCGTGTACTTTTATCTCGAAAGCATTCCTGATCCATCGACCTACGATAATGAAGTGGACCGTATTGACTATCTCTTCGCTGCCAATACAACCAATGGCGATGTGTATTATATCGATAACCTGAGGGCACTGAATGGCAGCACTTCTGCAGATACTACCGTAACACCTCCGCCTACAACAGATTTACCCTCGCCATGGCAGCACCAGGATATAGGCGCTGTTGCCGCTGCGGGTTCAGCTACGTACAGCAACAATGTATTTACTGTAAAAGCTTCCGGTGCTGATATATGGAACGCTGCAGATGAGTTTCATTACGTGTACCGCACCTTAACCGGCGATGGACAGATCATTGCGAAAGTAGACACACTGGGCAATACCAATGCTTCCGCGAAAGCCTGTGTAATGATTCGCGAAACACTTGATGCAGGTGCCAAGGAAGTGAATACATTGGTGAAAGCAGTAAGCGGAACAGCTATATCTTATCGTTCCACCACCGGTGGCTCAACAACATCCGTGAATACAGCCGGTGCTCCGCCAAAATGGTTGAAGCTGGTGAGAACGGGCGATGCGTTTAGCTCATATCGTTCAGATGATGGCGCTACATGGACATTGATCAGCACCAAAACAGTCGCCATGACGAGCCAGGTTTATATAGGTATGGGCACTACATCACACAATGATGGCGTGCTCACCACCGCACGATTCAGCAATGTGTCCGTAAGCGGCAACTTAAGCGGTACGGCAACTATGCCAGTAACTGTCAACTCATTTATTGCAAGTGACAATGCGGTCGCATTTAAAGCTTACCCAAATCCGGCAAGAGATGTATTATCTGTGCAATGGCCCGAAACAGCCGGCAGCCTCATTGTTTATGATATAAACGGACGCGAGGTGTACAATCAGAAAACAAAAGGCGATCAACATGCTGCCGTGATAAACCTTGCAGGTTGGCAAAGCGGTTTATATATCCTTAGCATACAAAGCAGCAATGGCGTTCGCAATTTCAAATTCATGAAACAATAATTTTTATGCATTTCGATAATGATCGCTAACAAGTAACTTCGTAAAAAATTATCTATAAAAACCAAAATGAAGGAGGGCCGATCACGAATCCCTTTCACCGGGGATAAATTGGCCCTCCTGATTTTTTTTATACAAAAGCCATAGTTCGTATGCTCAAAAAAACAGCCTTTATTATCACTGCATTTGTTCTGCAGATTTTAGTTGTTAATGCACAGAGGAACCAGTTGATCTCCAATATAGATGGAAGAAAAACAGTAAGCCTGAATGGAAAGTGGCAATACATTGTGGACCCTTATGAAACGGGTTTCTATGATTATCGCTTCAAGGAGCGTCAGGAAAAAGACAACGATGCATTCTGGAACAGCGATGTACCCAAAGACAAATACGATCACAAAGAATACGGTTACTCTGACAAGAACACATTAAAAGTGCCGGGTGACTGGAATTCGCAGGACGCAAAGTTTCTTTATTACGAAGGCACTGTCTGGTACAAAAAATCTTTCGATTACAAAAAGAGCAATGCCTCCAACAGAGTGTTCCTTTATTTTGGCGCAGCCAATTACAAAACAGATGCGTATTTGAATGGGAAAAAACTTGGTCAGCATATTGGTGGATTTACACCGTTTAATTTTGAAATACCTGATTCAATCTTAAAAGCAAAGGGAAACTACCTCGTAGTAAAAGTAGATAACAAAAGAGGCGCAGAAGAAATACCAACATTAAACACAGATTGGTGGAACTATGGCGGCATAACAAGAGATGTAAAACTGGTAGAACTGCCAGCAAACTTTATCACCGGTTTTTCATTACAACTTACAAGACTTTTGCCGGGCGACAATAAAATACACGGCGATGTAAAACTCGACAATAGCAACGTGAGCCAGGTACAAGTGGAAATTCCTGAATTAAAATTGAAGCAAAGTTTTCCAGTGAACGGCAATATGGCTTCGATAGACTTTACCGCTGCGAGTTTGCAATACTGGTCGCCGAAAACGCCGAAGCTGTATCGCGTTATTGTGACTGCCGGCAATGATCGCATAGAAGATAAAATAGGGTTTCGCACTATTGAAACAAAAGGTGATCAACTACTGCTGAATGGCAAGCGCTTGTTCATGCGCGGCATCAGCATTCATGAAGAAATCCCGCAACAGGGACGCCGCGCCTATAGCAGGGCAGACGCATTGCAACTGCTCGGTTGGGCAAAGGAACTTAACTGCAACATGGTGCGCCTCGCCCACTACCCGCATGATGAAAGCATGACCCGCATGGCGGATTCTTTGGGCATGTTGGTATGGTCAGAAATTCCGGTGTACTGGACCATCAATTTTAAAAGTGAAGAAGTATTGGGCAAAGCCAAACAACAGCTAACTGAAATGATAACGCGAGATCAAAACAGGGCAAGCATCGTTATTTGGTCAGTAGGAAATGAAACGCCTATTTCTGAAACACGAACCAACTTCATGCACACGTTGTTACAAACGGCAAAGGACCTCGATCCTACACGTCTCGCTTCTGCGGCGCTGGAAGTTTCTTATAAAGCAGAGGGTAAAAACATCAATCTTATCGACGATCCGTTGGGCAAATATGTAGACATGGTTTCTTTTAATGAATATCTTGGTTGGTACCTCGGCACGCCCGACAGTTGCAAAACTGCCAACTGGGCCACTATTTACGACAAGCCTCTGTTCATCAGCGAAACAGGCGCGGAAGCCAAAGGTGGCTTCATCAGCAGCAGTAATGCTATGTGGAGCGAAGACTATCAGACCTGGTACTATAAAGAGCAAATAGCCATGCTAAAAAGAATGCCGGCCAACTTTAGTGGCATCTCGCCATGGATTCTCGCCGACTTCCGCTCACCAAGAAGAAACAATCCAACCTACCAGCAAGGCTGGAACACAAAAGGACTGATTGATAGAAATGGTAAGAAGAAGAAAGCTTTCTTTTTACTGAAAGAATATTATGGTGAAATGGAGAAGATGTATCCGTAAGAATCTCCTGCTATAATAATTTCGACCCCCGAAGGAGATAACACTACATTCAGTTATCCCCTTCGGGGTTTTAATAACCATGAACGACAACCAGCAACCCTAAAGTTTTCTTGTTACGTCCATTAGGTTTATATATTCTATTCCGCATCCGTTTTGACCGGTTCTCACCCCTACCTACACACGATCTTTTACACCATCTACTAACAACCTTCGTATTGTACCTAAAATTTAATGGTACTATTCCGTTTTTTTAGATTTCTTTGCACGGCTTAACGGGCACGCATAGCCTGTTATTTTAATATAATCAACCTAGACAATGACCACTAACCGCGCCCTAACTCAATTTAGGCAGCCTAGCTGTATCAATTATGCTATGCCGTCAATCTCCACTTTTTATAAGCATCAAACAAGTTTAAGGGTGTAAACCAATGTGACTACACAGGTTCGCACAATTTCATTTTTCAATTTCGTCATAATTATAGTACGCCTTAATCAAGGCTGACAAACCCATTTATATGAGACTAAAACTCTACCTGCCACTTTTATTATTATTACTTACCAGTTCGTTATTCTCGCAAACCGTACAGTTTACGAGTTGTAATGAATCGACACCTGTAGTACTTACCTGGAACAGTGCATCCCAGGAGTTCAAAGGGAACGGTACCCAGGGTACTTATGAGTTGTACAACACAGGCGGTTGGATGCTTGTATTGCCCAACGGTAACTTGCAGTTCCATTCAACTGCGGGTACAACGCTTCCTCCCTCCTGTTTGGCGGCTAACCTTAATGGTTGGTTACAGAACGGCAGCCCCTGCACCACATCACAATTTACCATGTACGCCGCTGCCGATGTAGCTACCAATGCAGTTACAACATACAGCTTCACAACGGCCACCCTCACGGGAGATGTGTCATTCGCCGGAAATGGACCTGTAACGGAAAAAGGAATTGTGTATAGCACCAGCTCCAACCCGGACCTTAATGATACCAAACTCACCAATGGAACAGGTGCCGGTCCAATTTCTGTAAGCGCAACCGGCCTTACCCAGGGAACAACTTATTATGTAAGAGCATATGCTACCAACAGTACGGGTACATCTTACGGTGCGCAACAATCATTCACCACGCCTGCACCGGTTACAGTTAGTAGTGCTTCGGCAGCATCTGCAAGTCCGACCAATGCAACAACTGTTTCATACACGGTAAAATTCAGCACCAGCGCTTCTAGTGTAACAGCATCTGCTTTTGATCTGATAACTACAGGCGTTACAGGAGCAAGCATAAGCAGTGTTACCGGTAGCGGAACTACTTATACTGTAACAGTCAACACTGGCAGTGGTGATGGAACAATACAATTAAGAGTAACAGGCACCGGAATGAGTTCTGTGCCGTCGAATGTTCCCTTTGCAGGTGCAACTTATACTATTGATAAAACACCTCCAACAACAACGATAAACTCAACGCCACCTGCGATTACCAATTCCACAAGCATACCTTTCACATTTAGCAGCAATGAAACCTCTGCTACTTTTGAAGTAAAACTGGATGCGGGGACCTTTGTTGCAGCCGGATCACCAGCAATTTTAACAGGTGTAACTGAAGGCACGCACACTTTTTATGTAAGAGCTAAGGACGCGGCGGGCAATACGGACCCAACACCCGTAACTTACACGTGGACCGTGGATAAAACCCCGCCAGGTGCACCGGCTATTGCAACCATTGCAGATGGCGTTGATATTAATACAGCAACTCCAACTTACGATGGCACGGCGGAAGCCAACGATTCAGTCACGATTTACGTTGATGGCGCCTATGCAGGAAAGGTCCTGGCCGATGCAACCGGTTACTGGTACTTTAACCAACCTGGAACATTAGCAAGCGGCGCGCATACCTTATACGCGATCGCCATGGATGCTGCCCGTAATTTCAGTGTTGCAAGCGCCACCAATACATTCACCATTTCATTGCTTGGCATTACACCGGCAACATTACCGAACGGTAAAATTGGCAACGCTTATTCTCAAACATTAACAGGCGCAAACGGAATGATGCCTTATAGCTTTGCTATTACGGCCGGAACGCTGCCTGCCGGATTATCCATGACTTCAGGCGGCGCAATATCAGGAACACCAACAGCCGCAGGCATTTTCAACTTCTTAGTGAAGGTTACCGACGGCATCTCAAAAACGGCAACGCAGAGTTATTCATTAGTGGTAAATGCACCAACTATATCTATTGCACCGACAACAGTGCCTACCGGTGATGAAAACGTAGCTTACACTACCACTACTGTAACAGCATCCGGTGGCATTTCGCCATACTTGTATGCAATTACTTCGGGCTCACTACCAACGGGCCTCTCGCTAAATTCTGCAACCGGTGCTATATCAGGTACACCAACAACAAACGGCACATTCAATTTCACCGTTACAGCTACAGACGCATCAACCGGAACAGGACCATTTACCGGAAGCAGATTGTATACATTAATAATAAATAGCCTTCCTGCAATAACTTTCGGCACATTGCCAAACAAAACCTATGGAGATGCAGATTTTAGTTTAACGGCAACCAGCACCAACACTGGTGTTCCTGTAACTTATACCAGCAGCAACACTGCAGTAGCAACCATTACAGCAGGCAACAAAGTGCACATTATTGCCGCAGGAAATACTACCATTACAGCCTCGCAAGCAGGCGATGCAAATCACGGTGCAGCGATTGATGTACAACAACCGCTTCAGATCGATGCAAAAACGATAAACGTAACACCAACTGCAACAAGCAAAATATATGGAGCTGGCGACCCTGTATTGAGTTATACCTACGCACCGGCGCTGGTAGGCAGCGATGCATTTACCGGAGCCATCACAAGAACAGTGGGCGAAAACGTAGGAGCTTACGCTATTACACAAGGATCGCTTAAATTGAACAACAACTACCTGATCAATTATGGAAGTGCAAATCTTACCATTACCCCGGCGCCATTGACCATTACAGCAAATAATCAAACAAAAGTGTATGGTGCAAGTGTACGAACTTTAACTGTTAGCTATAGCGGCTGGGTAAACAACGATGATGTGTCCAGCTTAACAACGCTACCAACTGTTGGAGTACCGGCTGGGACTTCAAGTCCGGTAGGTAATTACGTTATTACACCGAGTGGCGCGGTTAGTCCAAACTATACCATCGCTTATGTAACGGGCACTCTTTCAATAACCAATGCGGCATTGATCATCACGGCAGATGACCAAACGAAAGTTTACGGAGCAAATGTTCCGACACTTACGACAAGCTATAGTGGCTGGGTAAATGGAGACAATACTTCTGCAATAACTACGCTTCCTGTTGTAAGCGTAATGGCCACATCTGCAAGCGCAGTCGGCGATTATCCCGTAACAGCAAGCGGTGCTGTAGTTCCGAACTATACCATCACTTATGTGCAGGGTAATCTTTCTGTAACACCAGCCACATTGACCATTACAGCTTATGACGCTTCAAAAGTCTATGGCGATAACAACCCTGCGTTACTGGTTACTTACAATGGCTGGGTAAATGGAGATGATGAGAGCGATATTACTACGTTGGTAAAAGTAACTACGACTGCCACAGTATCGAGCCCGGTAGGCAACTACCCTATCACACCGTCAACGGCAGTAGCTCCAAACTATACCATCAATTTTGTTCCAGGCAATCTTTCTGTAACCCCTGCAGCATTGACCATTACAGCAGACGATCAAACCAAAATATACGGAGCAAACAATCCGTCGTTAACGGCGAGCTACAATGGTTTTGTGAATGGTGATAATGCATCTTCCCTTACTACTGCGCCAACAATCACTACCACTGCTACGTCATCAAGCGTAGTGGGTAACTACTCGGTTACGGCAAGCGGCGCAGTTGATGCCAACTATACTATAACATATGCGGCGGGTAATCTTTCTGTAACCCCAGCAGCATTGACCATTACAGCAGATGATCAAACAAAAATATACGGACAAAACAATCCGGCACTAACGGTTAGCTACAGCGGTTTTGTAAACAATGATGATCAATCAACGCTAACAACGGCACCAGCAATTACTACCACTGCGACTGCTGTAAGCAACGTAGGTGATTACACCATCAGTGCAAGCGGAGCGGCCAACACAAACTATATCATCAGCTATGTAAATGGAAATCTGTCGATCACTCCGGCAGCATTGACCATTACCGCTGAAGATAAAACCAAAGATTACGGTGCGGCGCTTCCAACCTTTACAGCAACATATAGCGGCTGGGTAAACGGAGATGGCGTTTCAAGTCTTACCACAGCTCCGTCCATTACAACCACTGCAACAGCAGCAAGTAATGTAGGCAACTATCCAATCACAGCAGCGAATGCAGTAAATGCAAACTATACCATCAGTTATGTAGCAGGTAATCTTGCAGTAAATGCCGTTCCATTGAACATTAAGGCAGAAAACAAAACCAAAGTGTACGGCGATGCCGATCCTGCAATGACATACATCGCAACAGGTTGGGTAAATGGAGATGGCACCAGTGTGATCACCGGAGCATTGAAAAGAATTACGGGTGAAAATGTGAGCACCTATGCGATCAATCAAAATACATTGAGCGCGGGCAACAACTACATCATCACTTATACTGCGGGCAACTTTACAATTACTCCTGCAACGCTGACCATTACGGCTGATGCACAAACAAAAGTTTACAACACAGCTGATCCTGCCCTGACCTATGTTCCAACAGGTTGGAAAAATGGTGACGGCTCAAGCGTAATCACAGGAGGCTTAACAAGAGCAGCGGGAGAAAATGTAGGCACTTACGCCATTCAGCAAGGAACGATTGCTGCAGGCAACAATTACACCATCAGTTATGTTGGCAATAACCTTATCATCACCAAAGCGCCACAGGTAATTACATGGGTGCAGGATTTGACAATAGGTTGTACAGCAGATATAACACCGGTTCAGTTAAATGCAACTGTAAACAGCGGCCTCACTATTTCCTATGGCATTTCAAGTACAGATGTTGCAACCATCAGCGGCAACTCGCTTACTCCGGTAGCACCGGGATATGCCGTGATCACTGCGTCTCAGGCGGGTGATGCCAACCACTTTGCAGCGCCTTCTGTAATCAACAATGTGAATTACAGATCAGCTTCTGCAGTAAGACAACACTGGAGCGAAGTACTGATATTTGACAACAGCAGCAACAACTATACGAAATGGGAATGGTACAAAAACAGCAGCCTTGTGAGTGGCCAAACGTCAGCGTACTATAGCGAGCCAAGTGCATTGAGCGGAACATACTATGTAATTGCAACCGACAAAAACGGCGAAGCAATTCAATCATGTCCGTTAACATTAAATGGCAGTGCTACAGTTACGGCGGGAATTAAAGTATACCCTAATCCGGTAACTGCAGGTTCCAGCGCAACCATAACCTGTAACTATACCGACGCCGCATTGCAAGGTGCTAAAATGGCGATCGTAGACATATCGGGCAAGATACAGCAGGAGATCACCAACGTGAAAGCAACACAAACGATCACAGCGCCATCTGCACGCGGCTTGTATTACATTACGCTGTTGTTGAAGAATGGAGCGAAGGCGAGTGTGAACTTGCTGGTGAATTAAGAATTAAGAATTAAGAATTAAGAATTAGAGGCCGCCGGATTAGTAACAAGGCTTCGACAAGCTCAGCCTGACAGCACAAACGGACTGTCACCCTGAGCTTGTCGAAGGGAGCCCGTCGAAGGGCGCTTGTCGAAGGGTTCCCTCAAGTTGTTTGAAATACTGAAAGAATGTTGCTTGTCATCCCGAGGAACGAGGGATCTGAGTCTTGCACTTAGACCCAGATCCCTCCTTCGTCGGGATGACAAACGGTCTTTCAGTACAGGTTATAAACATGCTGAAATTTGAAACAGCGAGTTACACATAGTTCATTGTCGCTTGGCTTCAGCCAAAGGAAAATGAAAACAAGTAGAGACAACGCAATGCGTTGTCTTCGGGAATTTAAAAATTGTAAAAATTAAAATCATTATAGATGAACAGAAAAATGCTCGCAATGTCAGTTGGTCTTTTGGCCATCACCGGCACAGCAATATCACAGGAACTGAGCATCGAAGTAAATGGCGGCTTGCAGGGATTGCATTACGATCTCCCCGGCGGTAAAGCAAAACAACAGGCTGGTGGCGCATTGGGCGTTGGTTATATGTTTCCCGTTCAAAAACACTGGAACATATTAACCGGCATCAACGGTGCATACTATGGTACAAAAGCTACGCTAAATGGCGTGCTGCCCTACTCTTCCTTCCAGGTAGATGATGCGGGTTCTGCATTTCAATACAACATCAAAACAACGAACTACCAGGAGAAACAAACCTTTTGGGCAGTAACCGTTCCGCTGATGTTGCAATACCACACCACCGGAGAAAAAACACAATGGTACATCAACGGCGGTGCAAAATTCATATTGCCGTTTAGCGGAAAAGCAAAAGCATCTGCCGGCCAGATCGCTGTTTCCGGTTACTATCCTGATGTGAACGTAGAACTGAAAGATTTGCCTTCACACGGTTTTGGTACCATTCAAAACTGGAACGGCAATCACAACCTCGACCTTAAAGCAGGCGCTATGGCGAGCCTTGCAACAGGCGTGAGTTTCCCGCTATCCTCATGCATGCGCCTTTACACAGGTGTGTATGCAGACTACGGCCTCACCAGCGTGTACAAGAAAGACGGCAGCGGCTCGATGCTACCATATAGCGCGGCCGGTGTAAACAATATTGCACCCGGCACAGTGTTGAATATGGAAGGCACAGGCTCCGCCAAACCAATTGCGTTTGGCATACAAGTGAAGCTTGGCTTTGGTCATAAAAAATCAAAACCTGCACCGGCCGATATTCATGCCGAGCCTGACCTTACACTAAAGGAACTTCCTACACCAGAGGTTAAGAAAGACACACAGGCAATCGCAGAACCTGCACCTGCAGTGCAAGTACCGGATTCCTCTCCAGCTCCAACAATTAGCGAGCAAGAGAAAGCAACGGTGCAACAACCAATTGAGTTTGGAAAAATCGGCAGCACCACCGTTCCTGACGGCCTCAAATCCCGCCTGGACAGCATTGCCGACATTATGAAAAAATATCCCGACATGCGTGTAGCTATCGTTGGCCACACCTGCGATATTGCGTCTGCAGCCATCAACTACAAAGTAGGTCTCAAACGTGCACAGGAAGTAGCTGCCTACCTTGAAAACAAAGGCATAGCCGCCAACCGCATCGACGTAAGCTCCAAAGGTGAAACACAACCACTGGTGCCTAACACGAGCGAGAAAAATAGAAGGATAAATAGACGAGTTGTAATAACGGTGTTGTAAGAAATTTTGAGAGATATGGAAGCCCGCAGGGATGCGGGCTTTTTTGTTTTTAACATTTGCTAACTGAAAGGATTCCTTAAGTTTGAAATTCGAGGGGTCTGCAAAATATTTGAACGCGATTGGTTGCATTCAAAAAAAAATATTAAGTTCACAAATAACCTAGAAATTTTGGCATGTTGCAGATGGCGAAGCATTGTTATAGATATGTAAGTCTACCCTCAGCTGCCATCAAACAAAAAACTTATGGGAAGAAAACCTCTAAACAATGGTGTAGAAAGCCAGCCTAGCGACATTGGTCAATCACGAACAAAATCATCTCAACCCCTCGTTTTTATTAGTCATGATACAAGAGATGCCGATTTAGCGGAAGAATTCAGTACACTTTTACGGAACGCAAGCGCAGGAGCATTGAAGTCATTTCGGTCTTCAGACAAAAAAGGAACACAGGGAATTGAATATGGTCTGGAGTGGTACCCTGCCATTATGGACAAAATTGACGAAGCGTCTGATGTTGTTTGCTTACTTACCCAGAATAGTGTTGACAGGCCTTGGATACTATATGAGGCAGGTGTAGCAAAAGGCAAGTTGAATACGAAAGTCATCGGTGTGGCGCTAGGAATTCCTCTATCTGAGGCCGTAAATGGTCCATTTGCTCAATTTCAGAATAACGACGGCGATATTGATTCTGTGACGAAACTTGTATATGATTTGGTAAAAAAAGTGCCCGGGTTAGATCCCGATAGACAAACAGTTAAGACATTAGTTGAATTATTTTTGAAGAAAGTCACTGATCTAGTTAAAAGTAAAAGTAAAACGAAGGAACAAAGACAAGATGCAGAAAATGATAGTTCAGTGGTCAAATTATTTGAAGAAGTAAAAATTATGTTCCAAGATTTACCTGCAAAAATAGAACGGCGCAGTGACGTCGAAAAAAGAAAAATTTTAAAACTTGATCCTAAATATATCTTGAACCAACTTCATTTTTTTGAAAAGAAAGATGATTTTGGATTTAACTTTCTAATCGCAATTTCATTTTATAAGAATGATTTTCCATGGCTTTACGAAATTGGGTTGGAAACATACAGAACAATACGAGAAAGTAATTCTCCACAAGAAATACAAACCGCACACAAAAAATTCCGTGAAATATTAGAAATGACATTTAGGCATCCAATGATGAGAGATTTTATTGGCTATGAAAAAGATTCAATGTTCTTCTTTGAAGATTTGAGATATCTCTTATCAAAACAATTGGACTGGTTAATTAATAAAAAAAAGAAACCTGAAAAAGACAAAGAATCTTTGGTAGAATAAACACGTAAGATTGCTGAAATAGTCTAACGCAAAAAAATCGCGCTGTCTTTTCATATTGCTGTTGGCGTAAAGTTTCGCTCTCTCCAAAGCTTAGATATCAACAACGGACGCTTCAACACAGCCAGTATGTCGAATATGAGCATGAAGGATAGAAGCATTAATTGAAGAATTGTTATGACGGGATTACAAGATTTTTTATTTGATACGGAAGCCTGCAGAGATGCGGGCTTTTTCTGTTTTGCGATCAGACGAAATCACGAATATAAATTGGATAAAAATTTTATTCCACATTGTGCTAGCGTAGGTCAAAAAAAAATATTAAGTTAACAGATAGCTTTTGTATTTATTCAACGAACATAAAAGTGATTTTTTTATGAGACCAGAATTGAAAATCATTTATGAGAATTTATTCTCGAACTACATTACTTACCCTCTGGATATTTTTCCTTATCGGCTTACTACTGAACAAGATTCCGATATAATAACAACAATAACGAATGAATTGGATAGAATTGAAAAGTTACATTCAGAAGTTGAGATTAGACCTGATGCCAAGTTCTTTATTCTAGTAATTTATCACCAGATGATTGCAATTCCACTTTTGAATGAAGGGAAACAAAAAATAAATTCGCTAAAAGAATATATTCGCGAAGATATCAAGAATTTACTCGATAAGGCATACGAACAAAAGCATTCTAGCGACCCAAAAGAAATATCTGCACACACCATTTTGAATGTAATGGATGCCCAATGGAATAACCTTAATCTAGCAAAAAATGAGTGGTGGAACAGCTAACAAAAATAATCGACAACATGCTACTACCGACAAACAAGAAGCCGCGAAAATTGTCGTTGGACTGAGCACTCAACTAATTACAGCTGCGCTAGCCTTTATTGCGTTAAACGGTGGGATAATAACGTTTGTGCTTACAAATAACGAACCGACGATTTGGTTTTATATTCTATTTGTTGGGACATTAGCTTCTTTTGTCTTTAGCATTTTTTTCGGCGGAAAGGGAATTGATTTTGTCAAAAAGACCGTAATTGAAGGCAAATGGGACACAAAAGATGACAAAAAAAATTGGTTTGATTGGCAAACCAAAGCGATTATTTTAGGAATAATACTTAGTATTTTTTTACCGTTTACTGGTAAAAAGGCTAACAAAACCGAGCTAAACATCCAAAAAGTTGTTGACTTAATTGAAAAGACAACTAAGTTAAATGCAAATCTTTATGATTTACAAAAAAAAGACTCTTTAAATCAGGCGATAATATTTGAATTGCAAAGTAAAATCAACATCCTTTCAAAACAGATAAGAGAAGCTAGTCCAAGGTTCAAAACAAAATAAGTCTTCGATGAAAAAAACGGATATAGAAACAGAAGTAGCAAAATTCATCGTCAAGTCCAATCCGGATCACCGTTACGCATCGTTTGATTACTGCTACAATTATTTCCGAAATACCGACGATCTAACTTATGATATTGAGAAAAGCTGCTTATCTCTCGGTTTTTACTTAGCAAGCTGGGGTATGTTTCGAGGATCAAGCTTTCTGCTGCAAAAAAGTCTAAAACATTTTGAACCGACGATTCGATATATTTCTACACTTGATAAGTCTGTTTGGAAAATTGACGTCGATAATTACAACGAGAAAAACATTCAAATCATAATAACAATCTATAGAGAGATCAAAAGGATGTTAATTATAGAAAATAACGCAGACATAACTTTAACTACAAAAGTATTACTTGGCATTTTTGGCTTTATTCCTGCATTTGACAATTATTTCACTGACACTTTTAGAAGAATTGCCGATGGGCAATGCGGTTTTCGAAAGGTAAATACGAAGTCATTAAATTTTATTAGGGACTTTTATACAGCAAATACACATGCCATTGATAGTCTATCCCGACAAACATTCACCACAGATTTTGTAACCGGTAAGAAAACGGAAATAAATTACACTAAGGCAAAAATCATTGATATGTACGGCTTCATTGCTCGTCAATGAATGAGCTCAAATTTCTAGATCATCTATTTTTTGACCGTTTCAACAACACTTCAAAAAATTATATCCTTACATTCGAAACAGTTTCTTCGAAATTTGAGTCATTGCCATACGAACCACCTCTTGGATTACAATAAAAAAAGGGCCGTATCAAAATAATGACACGGCCCCAATTATTCACCATACAATTATGCTGCTTGTTTCAAATCTTTTGCAGTACTGGCGCTACCGCGTCTCACGTCATGAATGCGACGGGCATTAAAATAAACTGATGGAAAAATGCCGTTGGTTACGTAAGCTTCCACCAGCGTATCCATCACCTTCAATTCTTTACGCAGGCTTGCGAATTTTTTCTTCAGGCGAGCGGTTTGTTCCATGTGGGTGTCTATCACAGCATCGCGGTGTCCGTTTAGCTGCGCCACGTTGTCTATACCGGCTTCCAGGCCAACAATATCTGCCGTACTTACAAGATAATTGGCAGTAGTGGTAACATTTTTCTTACATACCTCTGTTATCGAACGGGCGTGGGCAAACAAGGTTTGCAGAGGCATCTTACTCAAAACAGAGCGGGAGTTTTTAACTTGATTTTGCACAACCATATCATTGTTATCCCTTGCCCATGCCATTAAACGTAGGGAAACAGTGTATAGATGATCTTCTAAATTTGTACGTGCCACATCTGTAGTAGCTGTGTGACCATTGGATTTGTTTTGTTGCTGATGCATGGCCAACTGATTAATGTCGCTGCATAGATCCTTCACCTTTTGCAGGGATTTTGTAACTAAATCACTGCCTTGCCAATTGGAATCGGTGGCGAAAACGTCACATACGGCCTGAGCCATGTTAAGATAGTTGCGTTGTGGTTTTTCCATAGAAATATTTTTTTGGATGATAAAAATTTAACCACCGATAGACGGAATACGGATTACGGAAAAATACAACGGCCTGTTAAAAAAGCATAAACAGCTGTTAAAAGACAGTTGCGAAATGTTGCGCGGGTGTACATAAATGGCGTCCGGCTTTTGTTTAACAACATTTCTGTCAGTGCAAATTGCATTGCTGACCACATGAATATGTCCGCGACGAATTGAAAATGCATCGCGGCAATTGTGATTACCTCCGCGGCAGTCGCGATTACCTCCGCGGCAATTGCGATCTGCCCCGCGATTGTCACGATCGATACCGCAGCCATCATGATTTATTCCGCAGCGATCACGAATAACGTTACCACTACAGTAAATGACACCGCGGCAGTTGAGAACGACGTTTCCAATGCTGCAATGAACACCGCCGTAATTTTGACGGATTTCGAAAGACTTTTGACCTTTTCGACAACACTTCAAAAAATCACCTCCTTACATTCGCAGCGAACTTCAATTATTAACAAGCTGATTCCTCAATTTTGCAAATCGCGAACACTTCTTGCGTTCGCTTGTAAAATATATGCGGTTTTGGCACCCCCGTGTGGCACGTTAATGCGTCTGCTGCTTGTTAATAAGTGAAGTTCAACGGGAAAGGCTAAAACCGTATTTTATTTTTAGCCAGCCTTAAATCTTTTGAACAATGTACACTTTTGAAAAGAAGCCGCGAGTACGCAAAGTAGCAACTACTCCTGCAGTAAAACCAATCAAAAAACCATCAAATGTTCGCCGTCTAAAAATTAGTAGCTACATTTTCGTAAACAAAACCAAGTCTACTTTCCCCTACCTGCGCTTATGTGGGAAATGGTTGCAGGATGCAGGTTTTTTACCTGAGCAATATGTAAACATCACCGTAAGCGAGAACAAACTAATTATTGAACGCGAGAATCAACAACTTTGAAGCCTTTAATGCATTTCGCAGCCGCTGTTGGTGTGTAGCCTTGCCCTCGCAGGGCCCACCAACAGCTGGCTTCACAATTGGGTTGTTGGTACGCTCACACACGCGCCCATGCTTCGATACCAACAACGGCATCTCCAAAACTTTTGACCTTTTCGCAGCCGCTGTTGGTGTGTAGCCTGCCCTCGCAGAGCCCACCAACAGCTAGCTTCACAATTAGCTTGTTGGTACGCTTACGCTCACTCCTACGCTTCGATACCAACAACGGCATCACCAAAACTTACGCAGCCGCTGTTGGTGTGTAGCCTTGCCCTTGCAAAGCTCACCAACAGCTAGCCTCACAATTAACTTGTTGGTACGCTCACGCTCACTCCTACGCTTCGATACCAACAACGGCATCACCAAAACTTTTGACCTTTTCAACAACCCTTCAAAAAATCATCTCCCACATTCGCAACGAACTGCAAAGGTTCGAGCATTCACCATAACCGTCAATCCGGGGTCTATCTGTTCAAAGAACAGATGAC